>Ga0172380_10000183_pt1 | contig 136466 bp, 108 predicted proteins | sample Leawe162metaG_FD_119747 | JGI IMG/M metagenome (GOLD analysis project Ga0172380, IMG submission 119747) | Leachate microbial communities from a municipal landfill in Southern Ontario, Canada - Leachate well 162 metaG | ecosystem: Engineered > Solid waste > Landfill > Unclassified | place... | reverse complement strand
TTCATATTGAAATACATTTTTTTCTTGTAATTCTTGTTTAGCTTTTTGCAATCTCACCAAAATAATCTCTGCCGTCTCGGTGGCTCTGGCCCGCAGGCGCCCTTCCAGCTCATTAAAATTAGGCGGGGAAATGAAGATTAAGACAGCAGATGGGCTCTGAGAGTGAATTTGGCGAGCTCCCTGCACCTCCAGCTCAAGCAATACATCATGGCCAGCCTTGAGCTGAGCGTTTACCCAACTCTTGGGAGTGCCGTAGCAATTGCCCGCAAACTCGGCCCATTCCATAAATTCGTTGCGTGCCAGCATGTCATCGAAAGTAGCCCGATCGCGGAAGAAGTACGACTGTCCTTCGACTTCACCTGGCCGAGGCAATCTGGTGGTCACAGAGACTGACCTTACCAGGCCCACCACTCGAGACATGACTAAGTCGACAAGAGTACCCTTGCCGACCCCTGAAGGCCCGGTTAGAACGATTAAATTGCCCATTTTGAGCCGATGATTGGGACCGCCCGCTTTGTGACCAAGTTTTGTAAGCGGTTCGCCGGTGTTCATAAAAAACCCCCGCGAGTTTGATAAATTGTCAGCTATTAAACCTTAAGTATCGTAACCATGCAACCATTTGACGCGCTATCAATCAGAGCCGTGCTGGCAGAAGCCCGCCCACTCATCGTTAACAGAAAAGTAGACCGGGTTACTCAACTTGGCCGAGATGAAGTCTTGCTCACACTGCGCGGAAAATCAGGCGTCAATAGTCTGTTTATCTCAGCCCAATCCGTCCATGGCCGCATGTGCTTAGTGCAAACCAACCAAATGCACGCCAAAGGCGACAGAATCGACCCAGTCACCGACCGCTATGTATCAAAATATGGCAGCGGCGGCTCAGTACCCAATTTTTGCCTGCTCCTGAGAAAGCATCTAGCAGGCGCCACCCTAATTGCCGCAGAGCAACCATTGGGCGAAAGAATCATCGACCTGGTTTTTTCTTGCATCGATGAAGTCGGTACAGCATCAATCAAAATTCTTACAGCCGAAATAATGGGACGCCACAGTAATTTGATCTTCTGGGAAAAAGAGGATTCAAAAATTGTCGCCGCCTCGCACAATGTCACGAAAGATATGAGCCGGCAGCGAGAGATTGCTCCCGGATTGCGCTACGAGCGGCCGCCGTCACAAGATCGCCCGAGCCTCTATACCGTTAATCAAGATGCTTTCTTGAAGCTGTTTGAGCAGATGACAGAAGTTCAAGCTGGAGTTCAAGCAGAGGTTCAAGTAGAAGTTCAAGCTGAAGATCTTACCAAAGAACGCACACAAACTGGCGCACCAGATTCAATACCACAAGCAACATCAAGCGCAGCACCATCAAGCGCAGCAACATCAAGCACAGAAACAACCGGCCAGAGCGCGATGCTACCGGCCACTATCGAGCAATGGATCATTGCTACCTTTACCGGTGCAGGCAGACATCTCTGCGAAGAGCTGGTGCTGGCGGCGGGCTTAGTCAGTCAAATTGAAAAAGCACGAGTAATCGAGAATGCTGGCGATAAGCTCTGGCAGAGAGTTGAACAACTACGCGCCAACGACAACTATCGCCCATTTTTGTTCACTGATTTGAGTCGCTACTCCGTTTTAGGCTGGTATCCAACAAGTAAAAACGATCAAGCAATAACCACAAAGTCGCTCCCTTCAGTGAACGACTTGATTGAAGAATATTTTCGTTCTTGTGAATTAACTGAGCAGTGCAACCAGTTGCGCGAAAGGCTACGCACTGACCTCAATCAAGAGCTCAACAAAATTGATGCCCGTCTAAAAATGGCCGAGCAGCATGTTTTACCAGGCAATGATATTCACTTGCAGAAAAAACTAGGTGACTTAATTTTAGCCAATTTGACTGAAATTAAAGCTGGTCAAGAATTGCTTGAAGCAGACGATTTATTTGGAAGCAGCGAAAAAGTCTCAATCAAGCTAAATCCTAATTTGAATGCCGCTCAAAATGCGCAGATGTATTATCGGCAGTACGCCAAATCGCGAGCAAGGCACGCCACAGCAAGTCAGTCTGTCAGTGAGGCGACAGCGAGACGAACCATGCTCGAAGAGCAATTGCAAAAAATTGAAGGGGCAAAAGACATCTTTGAACTGCGTCACCTCAAAGAAAATCTCACCGGCCGCAAAGCTCACGAAATAACCAAGCCTAAAGCGAAACCAAAGAAAGGCAATGACAGCAAAATTCTCTCTGTTAACTCAAGCGATGGTTGGACTATATATGTCGGTCGCAATCGTTTAGAAAACGACTACCTTCTCTCACGCTTGGCACAACCCAACGATCTTTGGTTTCACGTTTTAGGCCAGGGCGGTGCCCATGTTTTGATTCGCATCCCATCATCAAAACAAGAACCGCCTATGACTACTATTCTAGAAGCCGCCCAAATCGCAGCACGCCTCTCAAAGGCCAGCCATGGAGCCAAGGTGAGAGTGGTTTACACCCAGTGCAAACATGTGCGCAAGCTTGCGAAAGACAAGCCTGGACTAGTTAAATATGAACAAGAAAAGACAGTGGAAGTTGATACATCACAGCCAATGCCCAAACCGATGAAACAACTATTTAGCCACTAGAAAGAGAAATACAACTAGAACTATTTCTAGTGGTGCAAACTGCAAAGACAACTAGCTACATTTTGCGGAAAAGAGCAACCACAGTTCCTTGTATTGTCAGGGTTTGATTACCCGACACAAATATCGGCTCCATCTCACTATTGGCAGGCTGCAAGCGGAAACCTCCACGCTCTTTATAGAAGCGCTTGAGAGTAGCACTACCGTCTTCTAACAAGGCCACTACAACCTCACCATTGTTGGGTGAAGGATTTGGTTTGACGATGACAAAGTCGCCATCATAAATTCCATCTTCAATCATCGACTCGCCTTTAACCTGCAAAGCAAAGCAGCCGGCCTCGCCATATTGACTATCAATTTCAAGAAATTCACGAGACTCGACAGCGTCGATTGGGCGACCAGCAGCAATGGCACCAGCCATTGGGATACCCCTAGGGATATTGCCAGACGAATAATTACCAGACGAAATATCGGCAGTACTCTTTTGCCTACGACTATTTAGCTCGATAATTCCTTTTGGGGATGGCGAGACCGCGCCATCAAAATGACTTTCACCCTCGCTACTAGTCACAATATTAGCGGTGGCAACATCTGTGAACTCGGTCAGTGCACCACTAGACTTGAGACCCTCTGGTAGATTTTGGCAATGCTTAAAACCCTCGGCCAAAACACGAAGAGAACGGTTTAGACCCGGTTCCCAATGTACTAGACCTTTCTTCTTGAGAGCGGCGACGTGCTGGTGCACAGTCATACGGTTCTTCAAACCCATTGCATTAGCAAGCTCAGCTAGAGTGGGCGGGTAGCCGTGCTCATCGCTTAGTTTCACAATTAGATTGAGTACATCTTGCTGTCGTGCTGGCAACGGCTTGTCTGTATCTATCACCTGAACGCCCTCTTTAAACAAAGCCATACGTAAGTATAGTATCACATACCTCGCCATGATTTGTCGAGCTTTTTCTGCAAAATCTTCAGTTACGGCGATCTCAATCTATTTTCTATTTCTAGTTCTGTATCTAGTTCAACTTCTATTTTCTATTGCGCCAGCTTTTCCATTTTTGCCATCACGGCTCTGGACTCACTATTAAGCGAAATGATCGCAGAGAAGAACGGACTAGTCTTCAAGGTACTGAAAAAACTTTTGAGATAATCTCGCTTAGAGTCTGGCTCTAGCCCGCCTAGGAGCGCCAGAGCTTTAGCCGCCTGGCCACTATAGATCAACTCAACAAAGAGGCGAGCGCCAGCTTCAGACTCCGGATCAGTATTTCCGACAGTACAAGTATTTCCGATACTACCAGTATTACTGTTATCAGCCTCTGCAATCTTCTTCGCCGAGGCAATGGCAGCAGCAATTGTTGAGGCTCTCTCAACTCTAAAACCGTTGCGCCAAGACAAATACACTTTAGGTCTAGCACCAGAACCCTGGGCGCTGCTTTTGAAATTGCAGAATGTTGTGTCTTCAACGACTAGCTGAGCTTGCCTCTTTGCCGGAAACTCAAGACGCAAGTGCCCGTACACTGCATCATGGTGCCAAATTTGCTTGAAGCTCTTACCGAGCGAGTAAATATCGTATTTATAGCAGCCGTAAGCGCCACCACTCCACTCTTGCACAACCAAATCAATGACACCATCGCCAGTTAAGTCAGCGCACTTTATTAAGGCAGTATCTTTGACAGCGTAAGATTCCTCCTGCTTCTCTTTGTCAAAGAGAAAGAGACTATGAGCCCTTCTCTCTAACAATTTCGTCTTGCCTCTGTAGACTTGAAAGATGACGCCGTCAGCACCCTTCCAGTTATAGTCACGAAAGACAATGCGATAACCAGAGATATCGCGCACCACGGCAGGACCAAGATAGGCGCCAGCAGTGCGGCAAGTTAGAGCTGACAAACCAACAAAAACAAGAGCAAGGGCAAAAGCTAAGACTATAGCCGCAGTTGAACTACTGGCTTTAGCAGCCAAGAAGCGCTGGCGCAAGGTGAAATTATTCGAGATCACAATTCTACAAAATATTCTTTCCGAGGGCCGACTGAACTAGGTCTACCGCGAGCTGAGCAGTGCGATTCTTAATATCAAGTGTGGGATTAAGTTCAACAATATCAATTGAGCGCACCAATTTAGTATCGGCTAATAGCTCAAGAGCAAAGTGACTTTCGCGATAAGTAAAACCGCCCCTTGAATCAGTGCTCACCCCAGGAGCCACATCAGGATCAATGACGTCAAGATCAAATGAAACATGCAGCCCGTGAATATCTTGACCAATAGATTGCAAGGCTTGCTCCGTAATTTTCTTAATACCCTGCTCATCAACATCGCGCATGGTAAAAGGCAGCACGCCAGAATCGCGCACAAGGTCTGTTTCGGCCTGATCCAGATCGCGAATACCAATTAACGAACAGCGTTTGGCATTGACCTTGGGAGAGAAACCATTCAAATTGACCAGGCTTTCATCACCCTGACCCAAAGAGATAGCAAATGGCATACCGTGCACGTTGCCACTAGGAGAAGTAGCCGGAGTATTGATATCGCCATGGGCATCAAACCAAATCAATCCAAACTCTTCTTGGCGCTTGCGGTAGTAACTAGAAACTCCAGCGATGCTGCCAATAGCCAAAGAATGGTCACCGCCAATAGTGATCGCTACGGTACCAGCCTCTAAGGCCTCTTCCACGGCTTGGGCGACAGCTTGACTAACCGCAGCAATTTCAGGCACACAACGACTATGAATAGCGCTGGTACTTTTCTCCCACCATGTCAAAACTTCTGGCACAACAATCTCAACTTCTTTGTGCACGCTGTAGCCCAGAGCTTTGATACGACTGACTAGACGGGCGACTTTCATAGCACCAGGCCCTAAGGCTACTCCGGCATGAGGGCCACCAAGGTGAATCGGACAATAAATCAAGGTCACCGATCTATTGAGTTTCGCCGTTGAGTTAGCCACAAGCGAACTGCTACTAGCTTTAGGTACGGACACAAAAAACCTCCAATCAATTGATATCTAGTCGAATACTGGGTCGGCCACTAGGTCTCAGCTTTGTGACAATCTTAGTAGATCAGCCGCCACAGAGCATATATAGATTACTCGCTAGTGTATAATCTTCTCTTGGTTTTTGTCTGTATTTTGAGGTTGGGAAAGTGTTGCGACCGTTGATCAAGATTTTCTTCCTGGCTAACGCCGCTTTTGAAGTGGCAAGAGAACGTGTAGAAGATGCACTTGACACCTTTACTGCGCGAGCTGGTGAATACAAGTCAAATGAATCAGATCGCGTACAAAAAACTCGCGATAAATTCAAGCAAATGCTCAATGAAACAAGCCAAAACATCTGGAATCGCTCTGATGTATTAGAAGGTCAAGTACGCGAAAAAATTCGCCGCCAAGTAGCTGACTTCTCGCTAGGAGCCCTCGGTGACTCCACTGAAATCAACGAGCTGCGAGCTGAAATCGCTACATTGCGCGCTGAAATCGCTGATATCAAGCAAAAGTCGCCTGTTTGAGCTAATAGCTCAAACTCAGAATTCCCTGCCAGTATGTTCATTTCAACCCGGGGTCAGGCATGAGCGACCCTCAGTCAGATGCAATAACAGCAGAACCAGAAAATCATAGAGAGCAGCGCCAGCAGTCAGAGCAGAAAACTCTGAACGATACGCTTTCTGACACCCCTAATAAGGGTCTAGAAAGCAAGAGTCAAGACGGCAAAGGCCAAGCAAGTCATCAGCTCTACGACACAGTCCTTGCCGACCAGGCAATTCGCCTCGAAGTACTACTAAAAGACAAGCGTTTCTGGAAGAGCCTTTCAACTCTTTCTATGCTCGCCTCAGTTGCAGCCGTAGACCGCCTGGTCGGCGGTCGCTACAAGAAGCGCTCAGCTTCAGAGGCTAGAAGACGCACAGCCAAGCTCGTCAAACAAGCTCTGATAGAAATGGGCGCTACCTTTATAAAGCTAGGCCAGTTTCTTTCAGTTCGTAAAGACATAATTTCAGAAGAATTAGCTGAAGAACTTGTCTCTCTGCAAGATCAAGTACCACCATTTGACTACGAGAGCCTCTGCCAAACCATTGAACGCGAGCTTGGAGCTCCACCTGACAAATTATTCAAAGAATTTGAAACAACTCCAATTGCCTCGGCCTCTATTGGCCAGGTGCACAGAGCACGACTGCAAGATGGACGCGCCGTGGTTGTTAAGGTGCAGCGCCCAGACCTATCTGACATCTTTTACCGCGACTTAGGTTACATGCGCTTAATCGCCAAGATTGGTCCTATCATTCGCCCCAGCCAAGACTGGAGCGGCTGGCTGGCTCTTTCTGATGAATTTGGCCGCACCCTCTTTGAAGAAATTGACTATATAAAAGAAGGCCGCAACGCCGACCGCATCAGGCAGATACTGAAAGATCAAAAAACTCTCAGAGTTCCGCGAGTATTCTGGAAACTGACTGGCAGGAAGGTTCTAACGCTTGAATACTTGCCAGGAGTCAAAATTGACAACAAAGAAGAAATTGCCAGGCAAGGCATTGACCCAGTAGCAATTGGCAATAACTTAGTGGCAGCCTACATGGAGCAAGTGCTCATGCACGGCTTTTTCCATGCCGACCCCCATGCCGGCAATCTAGCTGTTGGACCGGACGGTCGCATCGTTATATATGACTTCGGCATGATTGGCGAAATTAGCCAATCGCAAAGAGAAGCCATACTTGGCTGCATCGCTGCAGTAATCAATATGCATCCCGATGAGCTGATCAAGAATCTGGCCACCCTTGGCATTGTCAAAGAAGGGGCCAAACAAGAATCAATGGTGCGAGCGGTCCAACCATTTATTGAGTATTACAAAGGCAAACAAATAAAAGAACTAGATTTCAGTGATTTGGAGCATGACATCGACCAAATTGCCATGGATCGCTCCCTCAAACTACCCCCAAGTCTGGCCTATTTACTGCGCACCGGCTCCTCTCTGGAAGGCATCGCCCGTAGTCTCCATCCCAATTTCTCCTTCGTAGAAGCGGCGAAACCTTCAGTGAAGAAATGGGCCTTGGCTAATCCGGCTCAAGCTTATTTTGCCCTAGGTTATTTAACTAGAGGAAAACTTTTCGGCCAAAAAGGTGTATTTAGCGAAGAAGGCCTTATACGGCTCTTCTCCAGCACCAATGCCGGAGAAGAAAGCGCCACTGGCAAGCTTTTGCCAAGAGGGAACAAGACAAAATCTAGTCTGAAAACCGGCTCCGTCAGCCAATCTGAGTTAGAATTACAGAAAGAACACGGGCGAAGACTCCAAGAGATCCGAAAGTTAGAGACTCAAATCTATATTTTGGATAGAGAGGTTAAGAGTCTTTCGAAAAATCGGGTAAATTTACTATGGACCGGCCTGATGTGGTTTTCGTTGTCTCTAGTATTTTGGGGCATAACATCTGCATCTTCAGGAAGGCAATTTACCGAGTATTATTTGATTGGAAATGGTGTAATGGTGGCTATTATTGTTTGGCAAATAGTAAGACCACTGGGGATGGCTAATAGAAAGCGTTCCAATGGGTCGACTGGGAGACGGAGATAGACAATGCTGAAATGGCGTGCAGCGGCACGAACTGATGCGGGTTGCCAGCGTCAGAGGAATGAAGACAATTTCTATGTGAGCCCTGATAATCGCGTATTTGCCGTCGCAGACGGTATGGGCGGTGCAGTTGGTGGCGCCAAGGCGAGCAAGTTGGCTATGGAAGCCGTCGAGCAACAATGGAAAGACTGTCCTCCTCCGGCCAAGGATAAAGAAGCAATCACTAAATGGCTTACTGAAACGGTCAATTCGGCCAATCATTCAGTTTGGCATTCGGCTGAAGAAGATGCCTCTGTAAGGGGTATGGGTACCACTGTCGTGGTTGCTGTCCAAGCCGATGACAACTATATGCAAATTGCTCACGTAGGCGACTCAAGAGCCTATCTTGTGCGAGAAGGCAAAACCAGGCTTCTGACTAACGACCATTCGGTGGTTCAGGAAATGGTAAGAGCCGGTCGCTTGACAGAAGAGCAGGCCAGAATCAATCCTTACAAAAACTTAATCACTCGTTGCCTTGGCCACGAAGAGAAAGTTGAGATTGATCACACTCCAGTAGATCTTCATGCCAACGATTGGGTTGTACTTTGCTCTGACGGATTACCAACAGTTCTTCGGGACGAGCAAATCGGCGAATCGATTAAAGATTTGACCGATCCAGAAGGTCTTTGCGAAGAATTAGTAAAGCTAACAATCGACGGCGGCGCACCTGACAACGTTACTGTTGTGGTCGTCAAATTCCACGATGAAACTTCTGACAACGGTAGTAAGTAGGCTTCTAACGCGGTGAAATGGCAGCCAATCCCAATCCTAATGCCCAACAACAGTGTGCAAGGTGCGGTGCAACGTTAGCCCGCCCAGGGGCAGAGTGTAATGTTTGCGGTGGTACCGTTAACATGGGGGTTATGCAGCCCGCTGCAGTGGACAGGAAGGACGATCCACAACACGCAGCCTCTGCATTTAGAAAAGAGGCAAAACCAATGAAACCTGCATATCTTTTCAATAAACTAAGCAATGAGCGCTTTCCGCTAAATCAGTCGGTAAGCAAAATTGGTCGCGATCAAACCAACAATATATCGGTCACCAATGATCACTACATCTCACGTCACCACGCCTGGGTGCTACAGATGCAAGGTGCTTATTGGGTAGAAGACTTAGGCTCTACCAATGGCACTCTGCTCAATGGTGAAATTCTCAGCGAACGTAGACAAATTTCGCCAGGAGATAGATTGACCTTCGGCAAGACGGAGTTCGTTTTCGTAGTCGAATAATTCATTCTCAGCTCATATGAATTCCAATAGTTCCCCGCAAGACAGCCGCAAGCCAGATGGTAAGAATTGGTGCGGTCGTTACGAGCTGCTGGGCGAAATTGGTCGCGGAGGCATGGGCATTGTTTACCGCGCTCTTCATCCTGAAACTGGTCAGTTTGTCGCTATAAAACAATTAGTGCTGGACAACATCGCAGCAGAAAAAAGGACAGAGTTCAAAGACCGTTTCAAGCGCGAAGCTTACACAATCGCTCGCCTAAAACATCCAAACATAGTTGATGTTTTAGACATCTGCGTAGAAGGCGATTCATTTTATTATGTAATGGAATTTCTCGACGGCGACAGTCTACGCAAAGACTTGATCAGGCGCGGCGGCAAAATGTCGGTAGAGCAATTCTACCCAATACTAGCGCAAGTAGGCGAAGCACTTTCGCTGGCGCACTCAATGACCATCGTTCATCGCGACGTCAAACCAGACAATATTTTCATACTAAAAAACGGCATAGTAAAACTGACCGACTTCGGCATCGCTCGCGCTGCCGAGTTTGAAGAGTCCAATTTGACCAAGACCGGCATTATGATGGGCACACTAAACTATGTCTCGCCAGAGCAACTGCAAGATGCAAAAAGCGTCGACCATAGAGCAGACATATTCTCGTTAGGCATTGTTTGCTACGAAGCCCTAAGTGGATCTATGCCATTCACTGCCGATGGTATAGCAGCGACGATTGTCAAAATAATTTCGCAAGAAGAAAAACCACTACATATACTAAACCCGGCAATCAGCATCGAAATCTCGGCCAGCGTTGGCCGAGCCATGCGCAAAAAGCCACGGGAACGCTACCGCTCTGTTTCTGAATTCGTCAAAGACTTCTCAGCCACACTGTCTGAACAGGTGAAGCAATCGGTGGCGACTCTCGCCGATGTTAGCGGTCGTAGTTATGAGAACATACCAGCCAGCAATTATCGCCCACTCAAAACCCAATTTGGTATCACCTCAATAGATGGTGTAACTACAGATCCAGGTCAAAATACAGGTGTCGATCTACCTATAGGAAGTGCCGCTCAGTCTACTGCCACCGATATACAGGCAGAACAGATGCTGGAAGACAATCAGATGTTAGAATCTCAACAGATGTTAGAGACTAGGCATGAATTTAGACCAACACTACAATCTAAACCACGAATAGAAGAAAAAGCTCCAAGTGAAGAGCCCCGCTTAGCACCAGCGGCACCACGCGAACAAAACGCCATTAGGCATATTCTGACGATGCAACATCAAGGTAGCGGCTCCACCAGCAAACGCTTTGAAGAACCCGCTGTGATTACCTGCCGCGCCGGTAGAGTGGCTATTGCCGATGCTGTTACTCGCACAATAAACGTTTTTGCCTACGACGGCAATAACATCGAACAAACCCTTCGTCATCTCTACGAAGTTGCTTATAAACCAGCTAAAGGTGTCAGCGCTGATGCTAGTCGCACCAGATGCGGTAGCATAACCAGACCGGGCGGCCTGGCCTTCGATATGAAAGGACGGCTCTTCGTTTGCGACGCCAGCGATCAGTTCATTCGCGTATTCGATGGGCTAGGAGCTTACTTAAGCGAATTCAAAAACATTCAGGCCAAAGACTCGGGTCTGGCTGGTATCACTTTCGATTCAAGTGGTCTCCTCTATGTATCAGATTCAGCTAACGCCTGTGTTCAAGTCTTTCAACCAGAAACAGGGGTCTGGCTGCGCTCACTTAGTGGGCGTACAGAACTAGAAGTAAAAGCAAAAAGTATTTACGCGCAAGATACAGATCAGCAGGCCCAAATAAGACTGCCAGCAGGCCTGGCAACCGATAGACTGAATCAGCTTTATCTAGCCGACTATGGTTCATCAAAAATATTTGTCTTCAATAAACAGGGTAGTGTACTACGTAGTTTCGGTAACAAAGGAAGCGAGTTGGGCGAGCTAAACATCCCTCGTTCAGTTGCTGTCGATCGCTTTGACCGCACATACGTATGCGATTCATTCAACAATCGACTGTCAGTTTTTGATGCTAGCGGCAGCGTTCTCTATACTTTTGGCGAGAAGGGCAGCAGCCCAAGCCAGTTAGTAAATCCTTCAGACATTGCCATCGATAACCAGTTCGGTATTGTATTTGTTTGTGACCGCGGCAACCGACGGGTACAAATCTATAAATTATCTGGTGTTTTCACCGGCCAGGAGACCTAGTAAATGCCATCAGCTGCAGTATCATCACCAAGTCTCATTCTCGCCTCTTCTTCACCAAGAAGAATTGAATTGATAAAAAACTTGGGCCTCAAGTTTGAAATCTTGCCCAGCGATCTCGATGAAATCGTTAATGCGGCCCTAACCCCAAGCGAAGTTGTTGCCGAATTAGCAGAAAGCAAAGCGGCAAGAGTTAGAGAACTAGTACAAGAAAGAGGCGGTGCGACCGCTCAAGCCCATCATGTCATTTTGGCAGCCGATACCATAGTTGTTTTTGAAGGCGATATTCTGGGCAAACCAATAGACCGCGATCACGCCATTGCTATGCTCACCCGCCTAGTTGGCAATACCCATGAAGTCTATACCGGTGTGCACGTAATATCGGTCAATCATTCATCTAAAAGCGATCCAGCAGTTGTCGCCCATCACGAAATTGAAGTAGCAAAAGTCGAGTTCAGAAAACTATCAGCTATCGAAATTGCCAACTATGTAGACAGTAAAGAACCAATGGATAAAGCTGGCTCATATGCACTGCAAGGCATCGGTGCCTTCATGATTAATAAGATCGAAGGATCACCCTCAAATATTATCGGCCTGCCCCTGGTGCGCACAATCGAATTGCTGCGCAAATGTGGCGTTCAAATAATGGGTGAATAGCCCAGGCGCTAGCATTCAAACGAGACTTATGGCTAAACCAACGACAAGATAAACTGCGTATAAGCCAAAACAATAAACCTCCAGCCTTCTTGACTACAGCCAATTCAACTGTATGAGAGTACCAATCTGGCTCAAAGTGCCAAGAAGAGTTAAAATCTGCCCTAGATCTAACGAACGTCAAAAAAAACGGACAAAATAGCTTGGGCGGTGACCAGTGAAACTCTTTCCACTACTTTTAAATCTCTCTTTCAAAGTTAGTCTTAGTGTCGGCCTCGCTCTTAGCCTGAGCCTAGCCAGCTTGAACTTGGCTAGTCCGAGCTGGGCGCAGTCAGACAACGGCGATCTGAAAAGCGAGAGTGAAAGTCACCCAAGCAGTGATGATTCAATGAACACTCTCTGGGCCGAATCACAAGAGCCGCAAAAAACTACCGATTCAACAAAAAAATCCAAGTCAAAATCAAAGTCAAAAACCAAATCGAGATCAGATTCAGCTGTTGAAGCTAAAAGCGACTCGACTTCAAGTAGTCAGACAACAAACAGTCAAACAACAAACAGTCAAACAACAAGCAGTACTCCTATTGATCTCAGCCCTTCCGCGAAAAAGGGAACCTCTCTAGATACCACGACTACCAAAACATCAACAACTACACCAGCGACTACACCAGATTCAGATCTTTCCACGCCAATCATGATTCAGCCCGCGCCTGCAGCCATGGGCGAAACCACCGTAACTGACGTCTCTGGGCTCTGCTCTGTTAGCGCTTTTCAAAATAGTGATCTCTTGCGCACTTCCGCTTGGCCAGGGGTTGGCCCTTTCACTGCCGAGAGTGACAACAAATTTGTCGACCCACAAGACAACAAACTCAAGCTCCATGTTGATGGAGACCACGTCACCGCTTGCGAGCTCTTGCTCAACAATCAAAACGGCTCGAAGCAAAGCATTCTCAATTTAGAAATGACTTGCGACTTCATGCTCGAAGCTCTAGGAGCAAAGGGCAATAGAATTTCTGAATTCAATACTTACTTCGAGAAAAACAAAGACAAAATAGCGACGTCAAAGCCAAATAGTGAAAACCAGATGAAGACTAGCTCTGGCACATACGTTATTGGCCTGGCTGGTGCCGGTCAGGCCAGCAATAGTGTTTTGATTCAAGTGACAAGCAAGAATAAAGTCTTGACCGATGAGCAAAGCCTAGCTAGCTCAATCAGCCCAGCGAAAGTCGACACCGAAGTCGAAACTCCGGTGTTGGCAAGCACTTCGTCAACGACTCGGTCAACCACAGCAAAAGCAGGGATAACAAAAACTAGTACAGTTAAACCCACTACAGCAACAACAAAAACAAGCAGCAAACCACCAGTAAAACCAATCAAGCCAGAGACAACAGTGTCGACAACCGAGCCAGTGAAAACGGAAGCTCAACTACCGGCGACCAAAGATCCGCTAAGAGACGAACTAGCCGGTGCCATTCGCTCCTGGCAGACAATTAAAAAGTCAGCACTAAAAGACAGAAACCCTGCTGGTCTAAGCAAAATTCTCTCCGGCGCTTTGCTCCAACGTCAAACCGATTCAATCAAAGCCTTGACTGAAAGTAAGCACTATTACGAACTTACACCTAAAGGTGTAGTCGTTGAAAAATATACAGAACTATCTAGCGCTCCGCAAAAGTATTCAGTCTACGCCAAAGTAATGGAACTAACGAAAATCATGAAAGATGGCGCCACCAAGCCAGAGAAAGAGACAGACGACACCTATAGCGTAAACTACACGGTAGAGCGCTCTGGCGACCACTGGACCATTTCCAATTCGCTCTTACTGGTCAAGAAAAAATAAAAAAATCGGTGGATGAATGGGCATCAAAAAACTAATAGCCCCCAGGCCAAGGCATCACATTTGGTGCACTTTGTCGCTGCTGTTAGCTACCAGCTGCACCGTTGCTTGTAGCGGCAAAGCTCAAATGAAAACCGCAGCCAATATAAATTCAAGCAAAATTCCCGCAACTACTAGCACTAGTTCTAATTCTAATTCCGGTTCTAATTCAGCCGCTACTGCCGCTGCCGATGCCCTAAGCGCCAAAATCAAAGCACTAAAGCCAGAGCCGAATAAAATCGGCCTTCTCACTGAAGATTGCCAGCCCTTTTCACCTATGAACTGTGTGCAGACAACAGGTACTAATCTGGTTTTTCTCGGTGGTGATTGTCTCTATTTGTCAAAGAACGGCTTACCAGACCCTAGCACTGGGGGCTTCATCTTCGCTCAAAAAGTTAGCGCACCAGCCTGGGGTAAGCCACCAGGACTCTCAATTCCGGTACACGAGTTTGCCAATCTGCTCTACTCACCAACCCGAAATTCAATTATCGTACTGGATAAATCCGGTGACCTTTTTGAATTCGAATTGTCGAAGAAAGTCTGGTCTGTTTTGCGCACTAATGTTCCCATCTCAGGCTCTCCCGATCCAGAATTCATTGATCTTTGCCTAAGTGAGCAAAACAGCATACTCAACTTGCTTGACCCAGAGCGCAACCAAATATGGAGGCTGCGCCTACCAGATCTAAGCAAAGATAAGAGCAAGGCGAAGAGCAAAAACACTGTTAATCCGGTCTTCGAACGAACCTTCCCCGAAGTAATGCCTTGGCGCCTCAGACCAGGTGATGCTTCGGTTGCCGAGTGCATCTCTATTACCTTTGACAAGCGCTTTAGTTTGCTCAAACAATTCGGTCAAATCATCACCATCGAGCCCCTCAGCCCGGCAGGGTCACTGAAAGTACATCAAGCAAAACTGCCAATCAAATCGGCCTCTGGCGCCCTTGGTACAATTCGCGCCTCACGCATGATTAGCGGAGAAAGCAAGTCAATTCCTCTCTATGTTGTTGAGCGGCAAAACAATCGAGTCTTAGCCGTAGACAAAGAGTCAGGCAGTACTAAAGCCTTTAATTTTCCGGCCAACTCTAGCTTAAGAGGCTTATTACCACAGGCTCAAGGCTTTTGGATAATAGACAACAGCACCATGGCTTACCGCGACCTGGCTAATCCCAACCCTGCCGGTGAGAAAAGAGAAGCGCGAGAAAACGATCCCCGATTGGCCAAGCTCTCAGCCCCAATCAAAGGTATGAAGTTACCAAAACACTCAGGGGTCTACCCAGGCGCTCGCAGGCTATACCGATACGGTGTGCATGAAGGCCTTGACCTGTTTAACGACCGCACCCACATCGCCATCAACACCCCAGTCATAGCAGCCGGGGCCGGCAAAATTGTCAGAGCCGATGCCAACTTTGTTGACATGAACAGAGGCACCTTCAACCGCGTCATGAGCGATTGCGTCAACGAACACCGCACCTCTGACAAAAACGAAGACCTATTTCGCGGTTGCCAAGTATGGATAGATCATGGCAACAATATGATTACTCGTTATGCTCACTTGAATAAAATCAATCCGAAAATACGCGTCGGACAGACCGTAAAGCCCGGCGACCTGATAGGCTTTGTGGGTGTATCCGGAACAGGACAAAATCTACCCGGTAGAGCTAAGTATCCCCACTTGCACTTTGAAATCTGGCTCGATGGAAAATATCTAGGCTACGGCCTCACTCCAGCTGAGACAGTAGGAATCTTTGAAGACATCTTTGAAAGTCCGCCCCAAAATAGCCCTAGCAAATAAATTGAATTGAGAGAGGAAAGGAAGTAAATGAGTTTGGCGAATTCTCCAGTCAGCCGCAGAAAACAGAATGCCGTTATCAAGCTTCATTGCTTACTCACCGCTGTTAGTTTTAGTTTCGCCCTTCTGCCCTCTTCCTTGGTGGCCTTTTCAAGCCCAGCCTTGGCTCAACCAATGAGCGCTTCTGCCAAGAATTTCAATGTTGACGCCGCGGGAATTTTAATAGCTGCCAAAGGTCCAGATGAAGTAAAGGCACCAAGCTCAGGCGAAGTTTCAGCAGACTCTGAAGCTAGCGAAAGCAGTGATAAAGACAAGGACAAAGATAAAAAGTCTAACGATAAAAAAGCAGAAGACAAGAAGTCTAAAGCCAAAGACACGAAAGCTAGCGCCAAAGAAGACAAGGCAAAAGAAGAAAAGGGCAAAGACGACAAAGCTAAGGACGATAAATCTAAGTCTAAAGACGAAAAAACAAAAGCTGAAAAGTCAAAAGACGACAAAGCAAAAGACAAGAAAGCTGACGCCAAAGCAGATAACAAAAAAGAAGACAGCAAAGACGACAAAAAGAAAGCTACAGTTAAACGTGGTTTCTTCGGCCGCGCCAAAGAAGACACAGCAAAAGCCCCAGCAGCGGCAACTCCAGCAGCTACTTCAGCAATAGCGCCAGCAGCGGCTCCCGCTGCGACAGCTCCGGCAAAAGCCAGCGAAAAGAAAGAAGAAAAAGAGGAAAAGTCTCTGGTCTTTGAGCCTGACACTGCCTTAATTAGCGTGCTCAAAGATCTCAATCGCTCCCTGAAAGAATCTGATGAAATCAGCAAAATAGAAGATGCCAATCAACGGATGATTGTTACTCTAGCAGCCGCTGTCATCGACAAAGCACTGAGCGACCCTAAACTAGCATTCAATAGAATTTTAGCGAAAGAACAAGAAGGCAAAGCCCGCACGAGACTAACAGCCGAGTCGTGGTCTTCTGGAGATGTCGAAGTCAATGACAAATTCAAAGGCTCACTTTCAACCGTATGGGCCAAGCGTATCGATGGCCTGGTAACTGTCACTGTAGCTGGCGATTGCCACGATCGCAAAGCTGCCGATGGCAAAGATATCGGCGAATTTATCGTAGTAATCAATGCCCGCTCACCAGTTGAAACCGGCTTTGATATTCAAAGTCAGGCCAATGTCAATTTTTGGATTGGCAAACTCGGCGCAATAATGGTAGAAGCTGACTGCATTCCCAAACCAGCAGCAGAAGGCGAACAACCAGCCGAGCGTAAAGGCGACAGCGAAACTCAAAGCAGCGCTGATCAAAAAAAAAAATCAATAGTAGCTCTACCACCGCTACTAACCCATAGATATCGTCACTACTATGAACTGATCGTTCTGCAAGATGATCGTCGCCGTCTAATTGCCCAGCAACTAGCAGCAATGGACCCTAGCGTGCAAATGATAGAGTCTGAGAAAATAGTGTCTGAAAAAGACAAAAAAGAAGTACTGGCAAAAGCAGAAAAGACAAAAGTAGCAAAAGTAAAAGTCGAAGCAGCAGAAGAAGTAGACGAAGACACAAAGTCTAAAGCTGACGCAGACAGTGACGATCCAAAAGCTGAAAGCAAGTCCGAAACTAAAACGGCTAGCAACAAAGACAAGGCAAAAGCCGACGAAGAAAATACTGAAGATGCTGAAGAAAAATCAGCTGCCACCGAGAAAGTAGCGAAAGCCGCTGCTCCGGCAAAAAAAGAACCTGAAGTCAAGGTCGTTGAAAAGTTTGTCGAAAAAGCCCCTGAGAAGTCCACAGAAAAATCAAGTCGAGTAGAGACCGTGTACAACACTGGCACCGCCGGCTCATATCCAGTGACGATAACCACTAGCAATACCAACCTAAAAACGGCAGCTGGCAAAAGCACTCGCCCCGTGGCCAAGCAAGATAGTAATACAGGAGCCAATTCTGGGGCCAATTTCGGAACCAATCCCATAGGCAAACAAGGCAATGAGATGGCCTATGCTGGCGCCGCCCAATCAATGGAGCGCATCACCGGCCTAGAACTACCGGCTCTAAAGCAACCGAAGAATTTCACCATGCTCATGCCAGACAGAGCATTAGCTGGTCAACCAGTAACCGTTGCCTTTGTCGATGAACAGCGCAATCCAGAAAGCAATGTTGAACTAAGCTTCAACGGCGTTACCCTATCGACTGACCAAAACGGTCAAGCACAATACATGATTCCAGAAGACGAAACTCCTGGCCGCTCACTCAATATTGCCTTGCTCTCACGCCCTTACGAAATGCCCGCCGTGATAGAAGTATTGCAGCCGCTGGCCACTCCATGCAGCCCTCAGGCTCCTAAAGTAGACAGAGCCAGCCACCTTGTTAGCCGTCGCTCCAATCTTGTAATAGACGGCCATAACTTCGACGGCGTAGCCCTAAACAACCGCGTCATTATCGATGGCATGACCGAATGTACAATCGCAGCGGCTTCGCCAGTACAACTGAAAGTGACCTTGCCGAAAGACTTGCGCCCAGGCCCACACTCACTCTGCGTCAGCACCGAAGGCATGCGTAGCAACCCGATTGGCTTTGAACTAGCACAACTAGAGGTAGTCTGCGAAGGCAAAGACAACCCCAAAGACACCTCAGGAAAAGTCACTGTCAAAGTTGTTGGCACCACAACCAAAGTTAACGTCAAACTAGTCAACCTCAGTCCTGATTTAATCAGACTGAACAAAGGTGATGACGCCAAACTATTGAGCAGTGGCGGCGCAGACAACACCGCTAGCGTCTCTGTTCAGCGCCTCAAAAAAGGGCCAATGAAAGTAGAAGCCTGGCTCGAACTTTAGAGCTCAATAAAAAGAATCAAAAATCAAGGAGTCAAGAATGGCCGCCAGCCAAAATGGTTGCAAGCTCAATTTGAGTGTGGACCACGCCAAACGCTACGCCCAGTCAATTGCCTATGGCAAGAAAATTGAGACTGTCATTCCTGGTGGCGTAGATAGCCCATTTAGGGCCTTCCACGAAGTTGGTGGCGATACTATATTTTTCGACCGCGCTAAAGGCTCTAGGCTGTATGACCTCGATGGCAATAGCTATATTGATTATCTCGGAGCTTGGGGCCCAGCCATTCTCGGACACTGCCCCGATGCCGTGGTTCGCAAGTGCCAAGAAACTCTAGCCAAAGGGCCAGTATTTGGTGCACCACACGTTTATGAAATGGAAATGGCCGAGCTTGTCATTGCTGCCGTTCCTTCAATTGAGAAGATTCGCTTCGTCAACTCTGGTACTGAAGCAGTGATGAGCGCAATTAGGTTGGCCCGCGGCTTTACCGGCCAAGAAACTATCATTATGTTTGAAGGTTGTTATCATGGTCATTGCGACGCTACCCTGGCTAGCAACGGCCACCAATCATCTAGTGGTATTCCTGATGGTGCCAAAGCAGCAACCGTTCTAGCTAAGTTCAATGATTTGCAATCAGTCGAAATGCTTCTAAACCAACACAAAGGCAAAGTGGCAGGCATTATCGTAGAGCCAGTAGCTGGATCTATGGGCGTGATTACGCCAGTACCAGGCTTCTTGGAAGGGCTGCGAGCCTTAGCCGATCGCTTCGGTGTATTGCTGATTATTGATGAAGTATTGACCGGCTTCCGGGTAGCTTTCGGCGGTGCTCAAAATTACTATAACGTCAAAGCTGACATCACCTGCTTTGGTAAAGCTCTAGGTGGTGGCATGCCCATTGGTGCCTATGGCGGCAGCAAAGAAATCATGAATAGGCTGCAGCCAGATGGCGATGTTTATCAAGCGGGAACATTCTCTGGCAATCCAGTCACCATGGCTGGTGGCATAGCGACTCTCACCTTACTGAAAGACCCGGCAGTTTACCAAGCCTTAGAAGACCGCACAGCCCAGTTATTTGATGGATTGAGCAAAGCAATTGAGCGCCACAATTGGCCAATTCAACTACCACGTTTGGGTTCAATGTTCTCGATCGTATTTGCTGGAAAGCCAGTATTGAACTTTCAAGATTCATTGACAATTGATTGCAAAGCTTTCTCTAAGTTCTTTCATTTCGTGCTCGACAATGGCATCTACTTGCCACCTTCAGCAGTGGACGCCGCCTGCCTTTCATCGGTGCACACAGTTGAAGAAATTGAAGAGACAATAGAGATCATGAGCGAAGGGTTTAGAGTTGCGTTTAGTAAACAACCGTGATCGTACCTAGCTACGTCGGAACGGAATATTCGAAAGGTTTTCGGCCACCTCACGCCAGCGCTTTTGTAGCCTGACTTGCAGGCGTTCTGCTGCCTCGATGTTGTCGAGGGCAATGTAATCATAAATCTCTTCGAGGTCTTGAGTGGCGGCTTCAGTGAACCTTGTGCGACTCACTTCTTGCTGCTCTTCTTGGATAATGCCTTATCACGCCGTAATTTCAAACGCTCTAGCACTTCCTCTTCAGAAAGTACTTCGCCTCTATCTGCTTGGTCGATCCCGACCTGAATTTGGCGGCGTAATTCATCGAGCTTCATTTGCTTGAGTTGGTCACGTTCTACGAGCAACTGCAGAGCCTCACGCACTACCTCGCTGGCGGAGTTGTACATGCCGCTTTTTACTCGCTGATCGATTAGCTGCTCCAGCTCAGGTGTTAGCGATATGTTCATCGTGCAACCTCGGAAACGCCAAAAGACTCAGAAATATGATAGCAAACTTTGTTATCTGGTTCAGAGTGGCAGAGTGTTGCAGAACAAGTTATGAGCTATGTAGCTTCAAGCCGTGGTAGCGGCAAGCGCGCGCAGTCCACAAATCGCACAGAGTGTCATAGCCTTCTGGGCTAATACCGCTCGGAAGCTCATCTGGCCACTGTAGGTATGCTCTGAAAGAACAATACATTGGTTCCGAAGACGGATCAAGACCAACCCCTAGATTAGCTCTAAATCAGTGGCAATAAAACACTATCGACATCTTTTCCCGCCTTTTGGGTAAGTTAGAAAGAGGATTAAGCAGCAAGCACTGCGGGCATCGCCATGAATCTATTTCTCGGTCAATTTCCTGACCAACCGGAGCCCCTACTTTCTAAGAAGCTTGCGGATTGCTTTAGATTCGCCATTCCTGCTGGCATTGTAATTTCACTTGCCTATATCTTTTACCTTAACTCTTTCGGTGGCAGTTGCTGCTCAGCCGGTGGAAGAAATATCGGGCTCACTCAGTGGTTTTGCGTCACCCTCAACTGTTTAATTGCGGCTGCCAATCCAGCTTTCTTCTGCATTTTAAAAGGAGTGCTTTATCTTCTCTATCCGCAAGACCCAAACCATGTTGGGCCTATACCCTGCGGTTTATTTGAGACAACTCTTCCTCTTCTCGCTTATTTAGCCTATGCACTTTTATGTCGCCCAGGGCGAAAGGTACAGTACAGCAAGTTCTTAAGACAGTTATTTGTCTATTCTTTGCTATTTCTACTGATGTTACCCTTTGCCAATCAGATAACTTCGGCCCCAGCAACAATGGTGGGCTGGGCGAATGTGATTATTCTTGGCTATAAATATGAACATGCCTATTGTGTATCAGAAAAGTCTGATTTAGGGCTGCAGCTCGTTAGTGCCTACTGCGCTATTGGTCAATATCAAAGCGCCACACAACTTTTGAATCAGCTTATAAACCAAGAGATGAATCGTGACACAATATTTGGCGATTCTTTACTCGGAGCCTTTTACAGCATAAAGCGAATAGACAAAGACCACACTGTATCAAAGGATCAATGGATTGCCCTCTGTCAGCCAATAGAAACTCAACTGCTCAAGCTCTACCGATACTACAAACATAAAAGAGAATTTTATCCTCTGACTGATTCTTTCGCTGAATCAGAATACGGCGTTAGGCAGTTTTCTCATGGACTAATTGAGGGCTACAAAAACCATGGGGCTGTTGAAAAGGTTCTGGAGTGGAATCTGAGAAACCTCCACGAGCAACGAAACGAATATGGCGAAAACTCAGCAACTTACGCATACTACCTGATGGATCTAGCCAGAGCATACCAAGCTTGCGGAATGAACTCTGAGGCCAGCTCAACTCTTGAGATTGCAATTGCCCGCTTAGAGTCTAAGCCACCCCATCGGCCTCTCTCCAGATGGAAACCTACCAAAAGTGATATAGCCCGAGATCAGCAGTACGAGCATAGAGACATCCAAAACTGCCTGGAACTTCTAAGCTCAATAAGTACCAAGGAGCTATCTCATGGGAAGACTAAACCACCTACTCAACCAAAGTCTGAGGTTAAGGCTAATCTGCTTACCTCATTAGCTGACGGCATTGCAAAAACTAAGAAAGGTTTCGAACACTCAAGCGACACTCTTACGTATCAAAAAACTTCTGGCCAGCAAGTGGAAATGCCATACGAAGATTTTGATGTCGCCCATAGCCGCTACAGACTTGAGTTGGCCAAAATTTCAAAACTCCACAACGCAAAAGCTGTTGAAACTTGTTTGCGCAAACTTGCCGAACTTTGCTACTGCCATTGCCGCTACAAAGAAGCAGAAAACTACTATAAGCAATTGCTCGATATACAAACAGGAATTTCGTTTGCAGAAAGAACTCAAAGATTCACTGATCGAACCGAGTTGGCGGATCTTACTGAACTAGCAGGAGCTTGCAGCAATCAAGGAGAATTCAGCAAAGCCGCCGTGCTATTTGAGAAAGTAATACAAAAGAAGAAAAAATTGGATGGCAGTAACTACGCCGACATGGCACGCGATTTGAACAACCTGGCCGGGCTCTATTTCTTGCAGGGCGACTTTAAAAGGGCGAAGCCACTCAATGAACAAGCACTTGCTCTTGATCAATCGCGCTTAGGTGCCAACCACCCAGCCATTGCCATTTACTTAAAGCATTTGGGCCAAATTCATCTTGAATTAAATGAGCAAGAAGAGGCTCAGAAGTGTTTCGACAGAGCGCATACCATCGACAGGAAGGTGAGTTCTGCAAATTAAACTGCCACAGTACCTGAGCCTTTCTAAACAGCACAGCTACTTTTCGCTGCTCTTACTAGCCCTTGTTGCCTCTATTTCTCCAGCTATAGCCGATAGCTGGACCGGGAAGGAAGGGAAATTCACAGCCTGCTACCGAGACCTCTATGGCTTCATCGGCAGAGACGGCAAAACAATTCTCAAACCCACCTACTGGAGCATAAGCAATTTCCACGAAGACCTAGCCACTTTTCACGAAGAAAAAAGAGCTGGCGTAATAAACAAGGCTGGAAAAATTCAGGTCAAAGCCAACTTCGATGAAATTGGATGCTACGTCAATGGTCGAGCCCCGGCCCGCGCTTGCTCGCCACGCAAGCAAAATCCACAGACTGGTGACTGGGAATGCGCTGGACTCTGGGGCTTAATAGACACCCATGGTAATTGGCTTGTTAAGCCAACTTATGACTACGTCAATGCTCTCGACCAAGAATACAATTTAGTGACTAAAGACGGCAAGCGCGGTTTTGTTGATAGAAACCTGAAAGTGCTAGTCGCCCTCAAATTCGACGAACTCTATGACATGTCAGAAGGCATGGCTGCCTTTGGCGAAAAGGGCAAGCTCGGTTTTATCGACAAGGAGGGCCGTGTAATTGTCCCAGCCAAATACAAATCGGTGGCACCTTTCAAAGAGGGTGTGGCACGAGTGCTAAATGCTGATGGCTGGGGCTTTATCGACCAGAGTGGAAAGACAGTAATCAGTCATCAATACAAAGACGCGTCTTCATTTAGCGAAGGAGCAGCCCTGGTAAGAACATTCGACGATGCCGATGGACAATTCTTTATCAAGCACGATGGCAGCAAACTAGTGAAAAACAAATACGCTTACGCAAGATCGTTCAAAAATGGGAAAGCCCGAGTAGAGCTCTTTGACAGAACCCAGCCGTACAAGGGATACATAGACAAGTCAGGGATCTTCACAGCCAACGATAAAGACGATGAATACGCGCAAAGCAATCAAGCAGAAGTTTCAGAAGGTCTGTACCTAGTCAAAAGTGAAGAACAATCAAAAGAGATCAAAGTGATGCCCACGAAAAGTTACACTATCAAAGATTCCGATGGCCGCGAACGTTTTAAACTTTCAAAAATCTATTCAATTAGAGAGTTTCATGGTGGCGTCGCTATCTTTTCTGCGCCGGTCTTAAGCTGGAAAAAGCCGACCAAGCCGCATTCAGATCGCGGCGATGCTCAAAGTGAAAACCTTGCCAATCCATATGCAGCGCCACAGTGGAAGCGTCACATATTAAGTCAGCCAGCCAACTGGGGCTACAAAGACAGCAGCGGCAATGTAGTAATCCCGCCAAAATTTCGACAAGCCTCAACCTTTAGCGAAGGAATTGCCGAAGTTGAAGAGGGCTTGCTAGCTGGCTATATAGACAAAACAGGAAAGTACGCAATAAAACCATGCTTTCCCATCGGCGCCAGCTCTTTTGACAATGGTATTGCCTATGGCACCAAATGCTCAAGGGAGTTTTCGGCCAACCCATTCCAAAGCGGCAGTGGCTGTGTTCAGAATACCTGCTATTTTCGACTCGGATTAATCAGTCGCGGCGGTAAATTTATTACTGAACCCAAGTATGAGCAATTCAGGCCAATTTCAGAAGGACGTATGGCTTTCCGACTAGATAATAAATGGGGGTTCATGGACAGCAGCGGAAAGGTGGTCATAGAGCCTAAGTACGCCGCTGTACAGCCATTTTCTGAAGGCTTAGCAGCGGTGACAGAAAACGCCTGGGATGGCGGCCTTTCTCCAATTATTCCATCAGCCTGGGGTTTCGTTGATAGAGATGGCAAACTCGTTATACAGCACCAATATCGCAGTGCTGGCTCGTTTCACGACGGCTTAGCATTAGTCTCAGAAAATTGTCACAATATCTCAGGGAAACCAGAAGGGTTCATAGACAAAGCGGGCAAACTACAAATTTCATCGGATCAGTATCTATCTAGCGGATTTGAAGGCGGCGTTGCCGTTCGATGTCAAAATAAAAAACGCTGGTTGATTGACACCAGCGCAAAACCGCTAACAGACGATTTGTACGATCAGTTTGGAGTCGAAGAAGACAAAGCGTATCGATTAGTCGGTGAAGGACTGATACCAGTAAGAAAAGGCTCATTTTGGGGCTTTATTGATACAGCAGGCAACTGTGTGATTGCGCCACAGTTCAATGAAGTAGGGCACTTCCATGATGGATTAGCTGTAGTCAAATTTAAACACGGCCATTTAGCCTATATCGATCAACTAGGCAAAATTCAACTTGACGAAAACTATGACGTAGCAACACGATTTCATGATGGTGTCGCAATAATTGTCAACGACCAAGGAACGTATGTCATGGACAAAACTGGCAAGCATCTCTTTGATGCCACCGGCATCAAGTCATATAGCGAAGGTCTATTTTTATGGCAAGACAAATCGAAAGAGCCGATCAATTATTTATACAACTACCAATATGACTGAGATAACGCCTTGTAGACTATCAGTGGCAGCCACAAGCCCTATACACAATCAATACGGATTTTCCTTTCCTATCATCTCGTCGAAGTAACTCTGATCTTCCACGCTCAGCTGCAGTCGCTGAAATCCAGGCCAGTTTGGTATTTCTTTAAGCGCTTGCTCCCAAACTCGACGACTGTACTCTGCGTTTACTGGATGGTCAGAGAAAGTTAGCCCTCTCTGAAACAAAGAACGAGCGGTCCAAAGACTAGACAAAACGTCCAAACCATCAGGAGTAATACCAGATGGAAGCTCATCATCCCAAACAAGATACGCACTAATAGCGTTGAATCTCGGTTCAAGTGTGGGCTCTAAAACAAGTTCTTCAATTAGTTGGAGATCTCGGGGAATGAAAAGGGTCTTCTGAAGCATGTTTCACCTTACCACAACAGTGTCTATAACGATGTTCACCTTGTCACCAACAGTCTCGTAGCGATAAGAGACTGGTTTAATACCAAGTAATCGCAAAGCCTTAGTTACGCAGCCAGCGATATGAGTATCTTGAGGCAAAGCGCCTGCTTTAATTGCTTGGAAACTTTCTTTGTTAACGATATTTTTGAGAATAACCCTCTCGGTTGGGTGGGCTCCATGAGCCTTCAGTGCTTGAGCAAGTAATTCGCCACCCGTACCACTAGGCATGGCTCCGTTGTCCAAATGTTCAAGGACAACAGTTCCCGGTCTGGGTAAGCTGGCATGAACCCATGCTTTGGTATCTCCAATAACAAAGGCTTTAATCGAGAAATCATCGCGTTGTAAGTTGAGCTTAGGCATTTCATAGCGCCGAAGCCCAATAGAGGCAAGCTCTCCATCGCTCATAGCCTCAAGCTTTTTCAAGCCACCAAAAGTTTCCATCTCCCGCTCACTAAGCACCTTGTTTGGTCCTGGAGCCAAGAACATGGGCTTATGCGCTGGAACATACTCTCCTGACCTACCAACCATCTTGGCAGCGAAATCATCAATTCTACCTGCGTCATTCTTGATTGGTATCAACCGTCCATCCGGCGTTACGCCCATGGGTTGAGGCATCAGCTCATCTGCCATGCGAGATATTAGCTTGCTCGCCTTCTCTCTTACACCTGAACCCATGGCGCTGGCTTCGGCGCCGAGCGCTTCCAAGGCTTCTGTAATCTTCACACTCTTAGCTAGTCTATCCGCCCCAAAGCCTACAGCTAGCCCACCTAGGTTCTCCACCGTCAGCTTTGTCGCTAGCCTAGTCTTTTCTTCTGGGCTCATAGCCACCCAGCGGCTGTTTATTTGCTGCCCCAACCACGAAACATCTCTAAGCGCCTTGCCATAGTCTCCGACAGTTGTAGCAGCTCCTACACTACCGAGATAGGCGTCTGCTGCACTGAAAACATGAATGCAACCGACCATTAGCTTCCCAAGCGATTCTCCAACTTTGCCAGCTGTGTCTATTGCTGCCGGATCATTCGTCATTACGTCTCGGCTAAATTGCGCGACGCCAATTATTGAATTTCCAAGACTTTCGGCACTCTGAGCCAGTCCCACAACACCATCACCAAGGCCTGTTATTGCCCCTACGCCTATTCTGAATTGCTGGTGCGTCAGCTCTCCGTTATATGCCTTGATTCCAGCCCCGATCACTTGCGCTTGCTGCTCCAGTGGCAGAGCGCCAATTCTCTCAAACAGGTTTTGTTCGGTTACTTCCGGCCGCTGGCCTACTTGGTACTCGACTCCCGTCCTTATTACTTTGTCCTGTCCATGCTGCTTTACGTCAAAGCCAAAGTCTTTGATCGGACGACTATCTATTTCTGCCACTTCTTGAAGCGCTGTTGCAGGCTGGCTTTTTGCCTCGACTTCCACGACCATCTGACGCGCGGCAACTACAACTTCTATACCTGATGGATCTTTATCTACTAGCTCTAAGCTTCTATCTTGCCCGGTCTTCTCGACATGAGCAAACTTCTCTGCCTTTGTCATAAGCGCCCAGTTTTTTACTGAACCGTCGCTGGCATTCGGATTTGCTGCCTTGATTGCTTCTAGCTGATCTCCGCTAGCATTTCTTATTTGCCGACCTTCCGGCGTGTTCAATGCTGCCTTGTCAGCCGGCGCTCCAGATTGTCGGTCGCCCTTGTCTTTTGCGCTTAGGTCTGACATTGCCGCCTCGCTAACCTCAATGCGACCAATATTCCCTTCATTGGCGGTCAATTATCAGCTAGGTTCTTGGTGTCGCTACGGCTGTGACGAATACTCTCATATTAGGATGTTAGGGAATAATAGATACAGCACCTTAGGGCTTCGCCATGCAAGAACCGGATTCCCTCAATCCAACAAGATTCTTTTGCCATGTGGGGCGCTCCCTTTGCTTTGCATTGCCTACAGGTATCTTGCTGTGGGTAATCTATCTGTTTGGCCAAACAATCTCTAGGGTCTGTGGCGGCTGTGGTATGTCGGCTTACGATAGAAGCACAGATACGATCAATATGGGATTCATCTTGATTCTAAACTGCTTTCTTGCGGCGCTGAATCCACTATTATTTTGCTTATTTGAACTTTGGACGCTCTGGCACAATACGGCCAGCGGTCAATATTACGCCGGTAGCGATTTTCTTTCCTTCGGAGTAGTTCCACTAGTCATATACGTTATCTTCGCAATTAAAAAGGGATGGCTTCGGTATTCTTCATCTGAAACAAGAAGCCAGGCACTCCGAAAAATTAGCATCACCTCCGCTCTTTGCCTTGTCCTCGTACCATTTGAAAATCAGATATTGAGCGCTCCGATCAACATCAGCAACTCATTTCGAATACTCACGCTGACCAAAAAAATTGCTGATGATCCGCCCGCTCCTCGCAATACGACTATGGCTCGCACTTTAGCCAAAACTCTTGGAGAAGCTGGAAAACCTGACCAAGCTATGCTCGTTCTGCTTGGCGCCATGCATCAAGATTTGAAAGAAGGTAGCGACAATATATTTGATGATTTTTGCACTCTAGAATACATAGATCCTGCATGTGAACTAACAAAAGAAGAATGGCTCACATTATGCGGCCCAGTGAACCCGATACTGAGTGCGGCTTTTAGCAAATATCAAAATAACGAACGTGGCTATCGGTTAGAAAATTTGTGGGCAGACTCGTTAACAAGGGCCTTGGTTAAACAATATTCGCGCCACGATGCTATCGAGGAAGCCTTGAAGTGCCAAAAACTTTCAGAACAGTATCGAAGACTAAAGTATGGCGATGTATGGAGTTACAACTCACGGCAATTAGCCCAAACAGCGCACAACTGCCAGTTAGACGACGAAGCATTGGCAATTTTACAATCTTCAATTGCGTTAGCAGAAAGCGATTGCGCAAACAAAATATCGACAGGAAGTACCGAGCGGAGCACAACTCTTCATTCCGATATGGTCGACAAAGAACTTGCCCTTTATGAAAAGATTGCCACCGCTCTGCCAGCTAACAGTTGGCATCGGCAAAATCTGCCTGCATGGAAGAACAGCCGAGCCTTACACGAAAGAGCCTATTGCCTAATGAACGACAAAAGCTATCAAGCAACTGAACCTCTGCTTCTTCAGGCTCAGTCTTTTGATGATAGCGATAAGGGCTGTGCCCGGGCTTGGAGCACATATCAAAATTTACTGGGCACGGTCGAATTGAAGCTTGAGAAAACCGCTGAAGCTGAAAGACACTATAAATTGGCTTTGCAAAACGATTTATTAGTGGCGCAGGAAGGCTCTAAGAGTGCCGATGTTGCAAGAGATCTTGGTTACCTAGCAGCGCTCTACCAAAAACAAGGCAAGCTTGCCGACGCTGACAAACTACTGTGTCAAGCCCTAGAAATGGACAGGCAAATACTTGGAGATTTTGCCGTAGAAACAAAAGCACTGGAGGCAAGTGTAATTGCCTCCAATACCAGCCAGCAAAGATACAAAGAAAATGAATGGCTCTACAAGCAAGCGATCCGAAAGGCTAAAAACCGCCAGACCCCAGATGATGTGCTAATAGAGCGCATCAATCGATTGGCCAGTTTTTATATAGAACGAAACGATTATTTGCATGCTGAAGAACAATTAGCAAAAGCTTTCAAAGTTAGTCAAGACACAGGCTCTTTCACTAAACCAACTATTGCCAATCTCGATAAACTGGGTGACCACTATCTCGGTCAAAGCGATTACACAAAAGCAGCAAAGCAGTATGAGCGCGCATATCAGTTATTTGGAGACAATTACTCGTTCGATAGCGATAAAGCCCTAAGGCTAGATAAATTTACGAAATTGTATATCGCTAAAAAAGACTTTGTCAAAGCTGTTGAGACGGCTAAAACAGCACTTTGGATTAGAAAAAAGAATTGGGCTCCCGCAGCCGATGTCAAAGAAAATGAAGCTGAGTATCTCGCTTTGCTCAAAAAAACCAACGGACGTGACTAGATCATAGTTGCGTGCCTGATCGCCCTCACCGCTCAGTAGCTATTTGACACCTAACAACTGGAGCAACAAATGTGGCAACGTCATGCTTGGTCAATAATTTCACTGACCTTACTTACAATGGTCTGCTCTACATCACCCGCAGCAGCACAAGCAGCCGATAGCTGCACCAGCCAGGAAGGAAACTTCACTGTCTGCTACGAAGCGCGCTATGGCTTCATAGGCAGAGACGGCAAAACAATTCTCAAACCAACGTACTGGAAAATCAGTGATTTTCGCGAAGGCCTGGCGACATTTCAGCAAGGCGATAAAGTTGGCGTGATCAACAAATTGGGAAAAGTGCAAGTCAAAGCGTGCTTTGAGGAAATTGGTCCATTCGCAAACGGTAAGGCCCTAGCGCGGGCCTACTCGCCACGCAAACAAGACACCGATGGTGACTGGGAGTGCGCTGGACTCTGGGGCCTGATTAACACCCATGGCAATTGGCTGGTTAAGCCAATCTACGCTAACGTAAATGCTCTAAACAAAGACTACAATTTAGTGACAAAAGGCGGTAAACGCGGTTTTGTTGATAGAAACCTGAAAGTCCTAGTTGCCCCCAAATTCGACGAACTCTATGACATCTCAGAAGGCATGGCTGCCTTCGGTGAAAAGGGCAAGCTTGGCTTTATAGACAAGCAGGGCAAAGTAATTGTCCAAGCCAAATATAAATCTGCGGCACCGTTCAAAGAAGGCCTTGCGCGAGTGCAAAACGCTGATGGCTGGGGCTTTATCGACAAGACTGGAAAGACCGTCATTAATCATCAGTACGAAGACGCTTCTTCATTTAGTGAAGGCGCGGCCGTGGTAAGAACATTCGACAAAGCCGATGATTCGTTTTTTATCAATCACGATGGCAGCAAACTATTTACCGAAAAGTACTCTTTCGCTCGATCGTTCAAAAACGGGAAAGCCAGGGTGCACGCCTTGAATCGAGGCAAGTCTTACAGGGGCTACATAGACAAATCAGGACGCTTCACTGCAAGCGACAAAGACGAAGAAAATGAATCGGTCTATCAGAAGAAACCTTCTGAGGGTCTCTACATCATAGAAGAGGAAAAGAAAAAACCAGACTACAGCTTCCTGCCAACATGCAACTTTATAGTCAAAGACACAAAAGGAAGAGTCTGTTTCAAACTTGCCAAAATTTTCAGAATTAGTGACTTCCACGATGGAGTAGTTGTATTTTCCAGACCGGTCTTAGCCTGGAAGAAGTCGACCAATCAAGTTGCCAAAGAAGAAGAACAAGAACAGCAAGAAGAAACAAGACTGAGAAACAAGTACAGTGCCAATCCATACGCAGAACCGAAAGAACTGCGGCGCATCTTAAGCAAACCGCCAGAGTGGGGCTATAAAGATGCAACGGGCAAAATAGTCATTCCGCCAAAGTTCCGCTACGCCAAACCATTTAGTGAGGGCCTGGCAGTTGTTAAAGAGGTATCGCTTGCTGGATACATAGACAAAACAGGAAAGTACGCTATCAAGCCATGCTTTCCCATTGGAGCCGGCTCTTTCAACCAGGGCACCGCCTACGGTACCAAGTGCTCAAAGGAATATTCGGACTTTCCTTTCTCTACAGGACGTGGCTGTGTCAGATGTAGCCATTATTACCGCGTCGGACTAATTAATCGCAGCGGCAAATTTACAAATCAACCCAAATATGAACAATTCGAACCAATCTCAGAGGGGCGACGAGCTTTTCGCTTGGATGACAAATGGGGTTTCATGGATAGCAACGGTAAAGTTGTGGTTGAGCCCAAATACGCCGCTGTCCAGGCGTTTTCTGAAGGCCTAGCAGCGGTGACAGAAAGGGAATGGGGCGGTGGCTTCTCTAGACGATTTCCATCAGCTTGGGGCTTTATTGATAAAGATGGCAAGCTCGTCATACCTCACAAATATACTGTTGCCAGTTCCTTCCACAGCGGTTTGGCACTTGTCGCAGGAAATAGCAATTGCGCTTCAGAAAAAACAGGTGGCTTCATAGATAAGACTGGCAAGCTGAAAATTCCATCGGATCCGTATCCTCCTATAGGATTTGAAGGTGGCGTGGCGGTTCGCAGATTAAACAAAAAAAGTTGGTTGATTGACACCACCGGTAAAGCATTGTCAGACGACTCTTACGATCAGTTCGGAAAAACAGAAGGCATAATCGGGCGCTTGATTGGAGAGGGGCTAATACCAGTGAAAAGAGGTTCGCTTTGGGGTTTCATTGATACCCGAGGCAACAACGTTATTGCGCCGCAATTTAACGAAGTTGGGCATTTTCAGGAAGGACTGGCAGTGGTCAAATGCAAAACCGGACATCTTGCCTACATCGATCGTCAAGGTAAAATCAAACTGGATGAAAACTATGAACAAGCAGGACTATTCAAAGATGGCCTAGCCATAGTTGCCAACGGTCAAGGCACTTATGTCATTAACCAAACTGGCAAACATCTATTCGATGCCACCGGAATCGAGTCATACAGCGAAGGGCTCTTTCTGTGGCAAGACAAATCGAAAGAGCCGATCAAATATTGCTACAGCTACCAATATGATTGAGGTTGCCAGACTAGCAAATAGCCGTGACGGCAGCCGCTTTCTTGGTGCGAAACTGATCTTCTCTAGATACTAAGCGTCGTTGGCTACTCATGTTGTTATCTTAAACCACTTAGCAAAACAGAGTGCAAGCACTCTATAGCCGCAGCACCACAAGCCCATTTGGAATAGCTAGGCGCTTTGGTCTAACTTCGTTGCGCACCAACCCGGAGATGCTCTCGTGGTGATGCGAGAGAAAGTACTGCATGCTTTTGGATGTAGCATTCTCTGTTGGACCCACCATCATTTGCAGGCCCTTTTCTCTCAGAGCTGATGCGCTGGACTGACTAAAGAGACCACCGTGAGCGCTAGCTAGCAGTTTTTGATTAACACCAGGAGCAATTTTATCGAAGGCGAAATCAATGTCTCCTGGCACGGCCTTCTTCGACACAAAGCTGCCGCCCACCTGCACTTCAGTCACGCCCATGGCTTTCAGCTTCTGCAAGGTGCCCTGAAACTCGGTAAGAAGTTCTCGGCGACGCTCACCCTGACCAAATTGACGCGAGAATTCCTCGAAATCCATAGGATATTTGCCGGGCATAAGTCTTCCGCTAGTACTGAACTCCAATACTGGCTTAATCGGCAATGCATCTATGTAGGCTGTTTTAAAATGCTCCGGCCCGCTCAATACCTCTCCAGAAAGCGGATGTTTGGGCACTCCGCCCGTTGCCTGTTGCTCTTGCACGACACCCGCCGCCTTCGCTCCCACAGGTTTACCGGCCGTGCGCTCCTGCGCATAGATCGTCTTAATTTGCTTGATTTCGGCTCTGGCAGCTTCATCACTAATTCTCGGGTATGCACCTGCTACTTTCCCAGATTCAAGCCGAACAGCTGACCCGACGTCAATGGCTCCCCTTTGAGCAACTCTTGAGCCCACACTGCCTTCGAATATCTTTGCGACCTGAAGGCCCCCGGCAAAGTTTTCAGCAAAAGCTGCTTCAGCGGCCTTGGCCCCAGTGGCTAGACCAGACTTGCCCCTTGTGCCAACAAATAGGGCAACACCCAGCACGGCAGCCGTGCCTAAGGCTCCAGCTTTGAGGGCATCATCTTTGCTGATGGCAATGCCGCTGACTGAAAGGAGATTGAGGTCTTGACCAGGCTTATTGCCGCCTTTATCTACCTCAGAAGCCTGTTGAATCTGGCCGAGCTTGCCTTCACCAGTGCTTCTGGCGTCGGTTTCACTCTTCAGATGTTTGTCGACTGGCAATATTCGGTTCCGCTGGGGATATCGCTATCTACAGTTATATTTATGCCACGGGCAGCAGCTTTTACACTATTGAACTGCGGGAAATGGCGGAAGCACCTGCCAGCAATGGAAACTACCCGCCACCAATATCGAGCAGCTCGGGGTCCTTAGCACTAAGCCATTTCTTTCTGATCGCCAGAGCTTCTGCCCTCATAGCAGTAGCCTTGCTGCGCTCCTCCGGGGTTTTCTCAGGGCTTTGTCTAAGTACATCAGCCACTGCCAAAATCACTCTCGCACGTGTTAGCTGATCTTCGGCATGATCACTGACAATCAAATTAGTCATAGCCTTATCTGCAGCACACTGCGCTTCTTTAAATTCACCAGACATCAAATAAGAGCGCGATAGCTCAGCCAAAATGTTAGCTTTGTAGCGATCCGCAGGTTTACTTTTAGCCGCAGCCTTATCTTTAGCAACTTCAGAAGATTCAGACCCACCGTTTGCATCAGCAGTTTCTTCTTCCTGTTCTTCCTCAGCACCACCACGCAAATCTAGTGCTTGGTGCAAAAGAGTAATGGCATCATCGGGCTGACCAGTATAGTTGAGAGTGCGCGATAGCTCTAAGTAACAATCGGCCAAGACAAAAGGGCTATTTGTGGTGGCACAATCTTTTTGAATTTGCTCCACCATTTCGCAAGACTTTTTGCCCGCTTTCAAAGCTTCTGAATAGCGGCCCAGGTCTCGCAAAATTGTGCCGAAAAGCTCGTGGGCTAATGCCTTTTGCTCAGCCCTTTCCGTGCCTGCTTGAGCTAACTCTAGCTCACACTTTTGATACATTTCAATTGCTTCGCGAACAGTTGCTTCGGCTTCAGCAAAGCGGCCTTGACACCTCAAGACTTCGGCCAGTAAAGCAAGCGACCAAGCCGCATCAAGTGAATTATCGACCCGACCTTGGGAGACAAGCAGACAAAACTTAGCCACTCTTTCGGCAGCATTGAGTTTGCGACTGAGTGTAAAGAGCGAGACTAAAGGCTGCAGAGCAGGCAAAAGCAACAGGCCAGAAGGCGCAACCATAGCCCGAAAAGCCGAAGGCTTGCTCACTCTATTTTCTGTTTTCATCGCAGCCCTAAAAAGTAGAGCGCATTTTTACGAGATCAGAAAAAGTATCCCAAATCACTGAGAACTTGCCACCGGAAGCACCTTGGGTGGTGCGAGGCAAATGCTCAATAGGAATCTCAATTACTTTGTAGCCAGCGCGCTCAGCACGAATGCAAAGTTCAGCGTCAACAAAAGGTGACTGCGATTGTAGTTTTACTTTGTCGAAGATCGCCCGTCTGAACAGTTTGATTGAATTTACGTCTTTGTGCTTGTGACCGTAGAAAGTACGAAGCATCAAGTTGTAAACCTTCGACTGCATCTTGCGACGTGGTGGGTCGTTGCGATTGACTCTGAGACCAATGACAAAGTCATGATCTTTCAAGCCTTTTGCCATCTGCAAAAGTTCTTTAGGAGCGTATTGATAATCACCGGGTAGGGAGAAAACCAAATCTTTGGTACCACATTCGTAAAGCTCACGAATGGTGTAGCCAAATCCTTTGTTAATTGGGTGATTAATCAAGCGCACATGCGGATTAGTCTGGCAGCGTCCTTCGATTACAGAAAGAGTGCGGTCTTTACTGCCATCATTGACCACTACGATTTCATAGTCACTGCAGACACTAGACAGAAGAGTGTCAGAATCGTCGATTAGACGACCAACTGTTTCTTCATCGTTATAGGCAGGAATAATCAGCGTAACTGAAGTCAGAAGGTCTTTGGGCTCTGTTGAATTTGAACGCATTCTTGGTTGGGTGTTATTCATAATTTGTCCGAAACGCTATTAGTTCGTCGCTACTTGTGGTCTATTTGGTCTTAGGCTGGTTGACCTTCAGCACAGGCAGTGGCAAGCGCCACATCCGAACTGAGTGAACGCTCTTTGTAGAACGACTTGATACCATCTATTACTTGCTCTACTTGATTGTCGGTCATTTCTGGGAACATCGGCAAGCTCAAGATGCGATTGACGATGTGCTCTGTTGTAGGCAGACTTCCGGGTTTGTAACCCAAGAATTGATAGGCTTGCTGCAAGTGAGCAGGAATTGGATAGTGAATCAAACACTGCACGCCGCGCTCTAAGAGATAAGCTTGCAGTTCATCGCGATAAGCAGTTTGAATGACATAAAGATGATAGACATGCTTGAAGCCAGCTACTTCAACTGGGGTAACCACAAGGTCTTTGAGGCCTTCAGTGTACTTCGCGGCAATGGCGCTACGCTTGTCATTCCACTCATGCACATAAGGCAATTGAGCCGAAAGAATGGCGCATTGAATCTCATCGAGACGGCTGTTGATACCAACTGTGTCGTGATAGTAGCGTTTTGATTGGCCGTAGTTGCGAAGCATTTTCAGCTTCTTGTACTTCTCTTCGTCATTTGTAGAGACAGCACCACCATCACCAAATGCGCCTAGATTCTTACTTGGATAGAAACTAAAAGCGCCATAGTCACCGATACTTCCAGCAATAGCACCCTTATATGTAGCGCCAGTTGCTTGAGCAACGTCTTCCATAACTTTGATTTTGTGCTTAGTGGCAATCTTCATGATTGCTTCCATCTCTGCCATATGGCCATAGAGATGCACTGGAATAATCATTTTTGTGCGCGGAGTAATTTTCGCTTCAAGCTCAGTCTCACGCATCACGTAAGTAGAAGCCTTGATGTCGACAAACACAGGAGTGGCGCCAGTCATCGAGATAGCAGAGATAGTCGGCACGGCGGTGTGAGCCACTACCAGCACTTCATCTCCAGGGCCAACGTCTTCAGCAGCTAGAGCAAGATATATAGCTTCAGTGCCAGAAGCACAGCCAACTACATATTTAACGCCCAAGAACTGAGCAAATTCGGCTTCGAATTTCTCTAACTCAGGGCCTAATATGTAATAGCCACTGGCAAGAACGCGGGCCACAGCCGCATCGATCTGTTCTTTGTAGGCCTGATAGTGAACTTGCATGTTGCCGAATGGAACGTTCAACGCTTTCCCTCGATATAACCGTAAAACCTGACCTGCCAATTCTAGTAGAAAAGAGCCGAATTGGAATTAAGCCTTGTTTAATTGACAACTAATAAAACGGCCATCTTGCCTTGTATAAGCCTGGCGCAAGGCTGAGCCCGATTCAACAATTCTAAAGAGAGAGGGACTGAGAGCGTGTTCTAGCGTGACACCGTGTTAGAATCCAGAGCAAGTGAGACCTGTTCAAATTATTGATGAGTTTTCTCACAGGTTACCTGCTCAGTTTACATGAGCATTGTGAGCGGAAATTAAGATTATGAGCCAGACAGTGGAAACAGCCTTCAAGGGCAAAACAGCATTGATCACCGGTGGCATGGGCTTCATCGGCTCCAATTTGGCGATACGTCTCGCCAACTTGGGCGCAAAAGTTACCGTTCTCGATTCAATGATTCCAGATTACGGCGGCAACGAGTTCAACCTCGCACCAGTCAAAGACAGAGTGCGCATCAATTATTGCGACATCCGCGATGAGTCAGCTCTCGATTATTTAGTGCGCGGCCAAGATTATGTATTCCATCTAGCTGGCCAAGTCTGCCATTTGATGAGTTTGTCTAATCCTTTTCCGGATATTCAAATTAACATCACTGGTACAGCTGTATTAATGGAAGCACTGCGCAAGCACAACCCCAATGCTATCTGTGTATACACCGGAACTCGTGGCCAGTACGGCTCTTCGGTATCGCTTCCAGTAAACGAAGAAGCACCGACCAACCCTAAAGGCATCTACGAGATTTCCAATCTCACTGCTGAAAAAATCATCAAGGTATATAACGATGTGCACGGCATCCGCTCTGTATTGCTCAGATTGAGCAATATCTACGGCCCCCGTTCACAGATGATGCATTCGCGCTTTGGTGTCTGCAACTGGTTCGTGCGCTTGGCTTTAGACAACGACACCATCCAGGTTTATGGCGACGGCAGCATTTTAAGAGACTTCTGCTATGTCGACGACACAGTTGAAGCAATCATCAAATCGGCCATCACACCGAAAGCCTATGGCGAAATATTCAACGTTGGCTCCGATATTCCAGTGAGCTTCCTTGAGCTAGTGAAAACAATCGTGGACGTGGCCAAAGCCGGAAAATGGCAGTACGCCGAGTTCTCCGCTGAGAGAAAAGCGCAAGAGCCAGGCGACTTCTATTCTGACATCACTAAGATGAAAGAGATTGTGGGCTGGAAACCAACCACCACACTCGAAGAAGGCCTAAGCAAAACCTGCGACTACTACCGCAAGAATCGCGAATATTACTGGTCGAAAAACCCAGCTGGCTTGCCGGCCAACAGTGAATCAACCAAAGAAGCTGCTACCACTAAAGCCTAAAAGAGACTTAGTCACGGCAAATCAACTACACTGGCGGTAACTTTTAAAAGGACTCACAGTGAACGAAGGCACACGCGTAAATATCGCCAGCGGAACGCCCTGGGAAGCAGTGGTGGGGTACTCTCGCGCGGTGAAAGTGGGCAATTTCATTGCCGTCTCTGGCACCACCGCCACCGGCGAAGACGGCAAAATAGTCGGGGTTGGTGATGCCTATGCCCAAACAATTCAAGCAATTAAAAACATCGAAGTAGCGCTAAAACAAACCAGAGCTGGCCTCCAGCACGTCGTGCGCACCCGCATTTTTGTTACCGACATCAAAAATTGGGAGCAAGTAGGCAAGGCCCATGGTGAATACTTCTCGGAGATTCGCCCAGCAACAAGTATGGTTGAAGTAGCGCGGCTGATCTCGCCAGACATGTTAGTTGAAATAGAAGCAGACGCGGTTATCTAGCTCTATCTATATTAGCGGTAGGCATCAACCCAAGCTAGGTCAATAGTTGCAGACCCAGAGCTCATCGGTACTCTCAGCAAAAATTTACGCTCTTTTGCCCTAGACGCTGACAGGGTGTATATTTCGCGATCGCCACTGCCTGCGGTGAAGCCCTCAAGCATGGCGAAATTGATAAAGCGAACCTCTACTGGAATTGAAGTATCACGGGAACTAGACGAGCCCGAGACAAAATTTCCAAGCCTTTGGCTGTGCTCTCGAAGCACTACTCTAGTGCGACCAATGCCTTTTCTATGGTGAATGGCAATACAGAGTTTTCCCTTACGAAAGGAAGCTATTAGCTTATCGGGTACAGGGCTCTTCTCAGCTGGCAATAGGCTCTCAACTTCAACAGTAGGTGATGGCTGTGCGACCGAGACCGGCCAGAAGAAGAAGAGGAAGAAGAAAAAACAAGCAGTAAGGCAAAGGCAGCAAATTCGGAAAGCAAAACAAATCATCGACTTGATCATGTTTTGCCCCTCATCTGACCACTCCATTTTCCTGTATGCAGCTCACAAACAGGCTCTCCTACTTAATAGTAGTACTACTTGGAAGTGATTTGCTTTTCTGAGATACTAAGAGTTCAGAAATACCTTGAGATTGAAGAGATGAACAATAAGTTATTCGTAGGAAATCTTTCCTTTAAAGTAGAAGAAGCCGAACTGCAAGAGGTATTTTCGCAAACAGGTTCTGTTCTTTCGGTGGCCATTCCTACAGACAAATATACAGGTAAGAAACGCGGCTTTGGCTTTGTCGAGATGGCTTCGGCAGAGGACGCCGAGCAGGCTATTAAGGCCCTTCACGGTCGCGCCCTGGCTGGACGAGAAATGTCGGTCAATCTAGCTAGACCAAAGACCCGCCAAGACTAGACTAGGCCAAGACTAGGCCAAGACTGGGCCAGGACAGGACAGGCCAGGCAGAAACAGACCAGACCTAGAACAAAGTATTAGTCTTTAATAACGATACGGTCTTAGCGAATGGGGCTCTGCGGCCTTTCAGTGCATGAGCATGTTGCTATAATTTTCGCTTGTCAAGCAACCTCGATATGGTTTTGAATGCCTAGCTCACCGCCCCCAACGCTACAAACAAAAGTCGACGGCGCGAGCAAGACAACGGCCCTCGGCAGGGGCTCAGACCCTAGCTCTGGCAAGAGTTCGCAGCCCGAAAGCAATTTAACAGACGGCAAGCTAAGTGTAGTTTGCAAAAGCAAAGTATTTCAGGCTGCTGCATTGGTAGTGCTGGCCAATTTGCTTTTAGTGATTACCAATCCTTTTAAGGGCGTCGACCCCGATAGCTTACCGACATTGAAGTCGTGGGTATTCTGGACGACTCAAGACTACCGCCAGGAAGTTAACCCCAAAGTTGTGCTGCTCGGTTCATCGCTTTTGATGAACTCAGTATGGATGCAAGAAGCTGAGCACTTGCAAAAGAATGTAGATATCGTGGTCAACCGCAGAACCACATATTTAGAATCTGTCATCAGCAAGTACATGAAGGGCTATCAGGGCACGTGCTTCAATTTTGGCTTGCCGGGCAGTATGGTCTCGGACGACTACATGATTGCTCGCACGCAGTTCGACAAAGATCACACACCCAAAGTGATGGTGCTCTGCCTTGGGCCAAGAGACTTGATGGACACTAGCTTTAGCTGTGCTGGTGCCACCACTGCCTTCAAATATTTAGAGCGCTTTACCGATACAAAAGATTTGCTCGATATTGCTTACACCAGCGCTTGGCCCAAAATCAATTTCATGCTGCGCGAATATATTTACTTCGTCGACAAAAAATATCATTCTCAAAGTGTTCTTGGTGAGCAAGCAAAAGCCGCTCTCAACCCAGTCTATGCAAAAGTAGCAGCACCTAGTGCCTTTAACATCAAAACCGAGTTTGACAAACAATTTGCTTTCTACCGCTCAGAAGTAGAAAAAGGTGTATTCATAGCCAAGCCGAATGCGCAGACAGATTCATTCTACGACAATGGCAAAGACTGGAAGAAACGCTTTAAAAACTCCAACGACGAGATGTTCGACAATCAAAAAATTTGGTTGAACAAATGTCTAAGCGAAGCCAAAGCCAAAGGAATTACACCAGTACTAGTGAACATGCCAGTTTCAGAACTTGGTATCAAATACATTCCAGCGATGGTCTACAAACGGCACGTTGATACTCTCATTGAAATGTCAGCTAAGTACGACTGCCCCTATGTCGACACCATGAAAGAAGGTCTGTTCGATATGAAAGACTTTTCTGACTATGGCCACATGGATGCTAGTGGTGGCAGAAAGATAATCGACATAATCGGCCGCAGCCTGGCTAGCGATGAGCGCACAAAAACGGCGCTGACGTCATCAGTTCCGGCCAACGAGGCAAGCAAGTAATGCTATTCAACAGCGCAGCCTATCTAGTTTTTCTGCCGATCGTCGTAGCCATATACTGGTTCATGCCTTTTCGCTATCGCACAGCCTTCTTGCTCTTTGCCAGCTATGTTTTCTACATGACCTGGAAGCCAATCTATCTAGTATTGATTATTGCTCTCACTGCCTTCAACTATTTTGCTGGCATTGCTATCGAGAAACAAAAAACGCAGCGCAAGCTGGTTCTAATAGGTTCACTGGCAGCCAATATTCTCACTCTTGCCTACTTTAAATATGCCTATTTTGCCATCGATGCCACTAACAGTGTGCTGTCCATAGCTGGAAGAAAAATCTCTTACCCCCTGCACGAGATTATTTTGCCCCTGGGCATATCGTTTTTCGTCTTCGAATTTATCCACTACTTAGTTGACGTCTACAAAGGCAGTCCAGCTGTTAAGGCACCACTGGAGTTCGCTCTTTTCCCCAGCTTCTTCCCCACTCAAATTGCCGGCCCAATCAAACGCTTCCAAGATTTTGTGCCGCAATTGCACAAGCCAGCCAAGATCACTTTGAAAGATTTTGATGAAGGCGTAGAGCTAATTTTGTGGGGTCTATTTAAAAAAGTAATTGTGGCCGACAGTGTTGCTGTGGTCATCGATAAATGTATGCCACACCCAGAGATGTTGAGCACTTTCGACTGCTGGTCATTGCTTTGGGCCTTTGCCATTCAAGTCTATTTTGATTTCTCCGGCTATACCGATATCGCCCGGGGTTCAGCTGCACTACTCGGCTTCAAAGTACCACTCAACTTCAATCTGCCTTTCTTAGCTGGCTCGATTACAGAATACTGGCGCCGTTGGCATATATCGCTGTCACTGTGGCTGCGCGATTATTTATTCTTCCCCCTTGGTGGCAGCAAACACGGCACCCTCGCCACACTGCGCAACGTCATGATTACATTTACTCTGGCTGGCCTCTGGCACGGAGCAGGCCTAAACTACATCATTTTCGGGGCCTTTCACGGTTTTTGGCTTAACTGCAACAGAGTGTGGCGAATACAGGTCGAGAAAAGTGCTCTTCTAATCAAATTGACTGAAACAAAGCTTTTCCATTGCTTTGGCGTACTGCTCACATTCAATTGCCTGGCCATCACATTAGTTACCTTCCGGTTACCAAACATGGAGCTATCGGGGCGCTACTTCCAAAAGCTCTTAATGCTGGCACCACAGACGGCCAACAGTATCAATCCACTAGCAATGACTATTCCATCTATTGAAGGACCGGCTAACTTTGCCCTCTTCCCTGTAATTTTAATCAGCATTGTCATCGGCCACCTAATCTCTCACCAGCTACAAGGCAAGAGCCAACCAGGCGTCCTGCCATTGCCTAAACCGCTGCAGGCACTTAGACCAGCTTACCTAGCGGCTATAGCTATTCTGCTATTGCTATTTGCTCCTGATGGCACACCGAGCTTCGTTTATTTCCAGTTCTAGCGAAACCTGCTTTCTGTTTAGCTTAAGGCAGTACGTTTATCACTTCGCAATCAGGGCTGATGGCTTTGAAGGCGTTTGTTTCTGCCTTCGAAATCACAGGCAAGCGATTGATTACCAACCGGGTTAGCCGGGGTAGCTTTGCCAAGCTGAGCAAGCCGCGACCAGTCAACTGCGTATGCGAAACATCGAGGTTGGATAGTTTCGGCAGCAGTCGCGGCAATTCGGCGGCATCCCGGTCGTTGAATCGACAGTTTTGCACGTTAAGGGTTCTCAGTTTTGCACATTTGGAAAGTATTCTCAGGCCAACAATAGTCACCGCCGTACTGTCCAAATCAAGACATTCCAGGTTCTTCAACTTAGCTACAGAGTTCATGCCAGAGTCAGTGATATTCGTATTGAGTAAAACAAGCTTCCACATGGGTTGGTGCGTAAGCAGCAGTGGCAGACCCCGGTCGGTAACCTTCGTGGCAGCTAGGTTGAGATCGGACAGATCGTTAAGTGCTGCCAACAAACCTAAACCTTCATCATCAACGTCAGTGTCGCTCAGGTTCAAGTAACCTAACTTCTTCAGCTTGGCAATTTCTTTCAAGCCGCCGCTGTCAATGTTTGTGTTGGTGAGATTAAGCCCCGTCAGGGGAAGATTGCTCAAGTACCTAAGACCCTGGTTTGAGATACCAGTGTGCGCCAGACTTAGCTCTTCCAGTTTTTTTAGTTTGGCCAGATGAACCATTGATTGGTCAGTCATATCTAAGAACTCAAAAGAGAGTTTTCTCGTGGTCAGGTTCTTCTCTACAAGCTCTTTGGCTAGGCGATTTGACTCGGACACTTTAAATTCATTGCCGCTGCCCTGCGCTCCCGCTACCTTAACACTTCTAATTCTTTCGGCTTGTTCTTCGGCTCTATCGAGCATTTGCAGCACAACTACGATTATCAGTACCGTCACTACAAGGGTGCAGGCAACAAGAACCACAATACCAATGCGACGAGGAGAAGCAGATTTGAAGCTTCCACCATCTTCGTTTGCAGAATCGCGCTCACTGAAAAGGTTGGCCAAATTTCTACCTACCTCAAGTGCATGCAATCGCACCATATTCGATGGCAGGGCTTTTCTCACCTTCGGCGCCGAAATCAAAATATAGAGACAACAGGCAACTATTACCGTTTGGTTTTATTTAACAACCAAGGAGGCCAGACACATTTTTAGTGTGATATTGCAGTGCTCTTCGAGCATGTCAGGCGACAGCAAATCAGTACCGTCGGGCCAAAGGTTCTTGAGATTATCCCTCGCGACTGTGTAGAAAACACACATTCCAAGCAGATTGGCAGCTGTATGTAGTGGATCAGCAGTCGCAAACTCGCCACATTCCATGCCACGCTTGAGGCTCTCAATTAATGGTCCATAGAGACTGCCCAAAGAAGTCTCGCAGTAGAACTTGCCTTCATTCTGTAAAGCTTCTAAGAGCATTAGGCTGACTACATTCGGATTTTCAGCAGCATGCATCAATACATTGCGCATGATCGCAGCCACAGCTTCTTTAGGAGTGAGATCTGTGACATGAAGCGAAGCTATCTCAGCGCTTCGGCGCACAATCAAGCGCTCCATGACCGCGCGGTAAAGGTTTTCTTTATTCTCAAAATAGTAGTGAATCATGGCTTTGGTGACGCCAGTTCGGGCAGCTATTGATTCAGTGCGCGCGCCCCAAAGACCAACTTTGGCAAATTCTTGTTCTGCGGCATCAAGTATGCTGTTACGAGTGGCTTCAGCATCACGAGTAGGGGTTTTTACAGCGACTTTTGCAATTTTTTCCATTCTTTAACCACTTAAGCTTGGCTACCTTACTGGACACAATGGTCCAGTATAAACCCTTAAATTTACTGCAATACCGTTTTCGATATTCTTGACATTCCCAAATTTTGTCAATAATCAACTTATTCCTACTATTTGAAACTTTTTCAGCATAAAAAAGGGGCAGCATGTCGGCTCTGCCCCCCTTTTCTACTAGTCATTTATATTTCGAAAGGTTGTCTTTCGAAAGCTTGTCAGTCTAGCCGCAACAAGAGCTTTTCTTCTCTTCCTTAGGCTTGGCAGCAGCATCAGTAGAGCAAGTCTTGGCTTTCGCCTCACTGGCTTTCTCTTCTGCTGATTTGGAGGAACAAGTATCCTCAACTTTTACCTTGAGATCGTCTTTTTTTTCTGTTTCTGTTGCTGACATGATTTTCTCCATTTTTTTCTGTTGCATCTGTAGTTCATTTGGCGCTCAAAGGCGCTAGCCACATGTAAAGCTGTTTCGGTCAGACCGCCATAAAGGCAAAGGTCAACTCTATAAAATTGTCTATTGGTTTGGTCGTGCGTGTTGACTTAGCCCGAAGCACAGCGCCTTCCCAACCGCTGAGAAAGAAATCGGCGAGAGGCAAAGCTTCAAAGTCGCGACGAATTTCGCCAGACTTCTGGCCGGATTCGATGCATGCCGCAAAGACATCAGTCCAGCTTTGAAATACTTTCTCTAGCTCTTCGCGCAAGACTTCGCTTTGGCTAGCCATCTCCTGACTAAGATTGCCAATCAAGCACCCACGCGTGCATTTGCGCTCTTCGATATTTTGTTTGTTCTTCTGACAATAGAGCTTGAGCCGTCCCAGCGGAGACAGCGACTCATCCCTAAGACAACAAAGAATTCGGTCAGTATAACCCTGATCAAAATGACGAATAATCTGCAAGGCAAATTCTTCTTTGCTATCAAAGTAATAATAGAAGCTACCTTTCGGTACACCAACAGACTCTAAGACTTCTTGCAAGCCGCAGTTGCTATAGCCTTTCTCAAGCATCAACCTTGTGCCAGCTTCAAGCAATTCTTGCTTGGTTCCTTCTTTTTGTACTACTTTAGCCATGACTACTCTGTCCGTTTCTATTTATTACTTACTACCAGAACCTAGTCTCTCCAGCTCGAATCATTATTTGAATTTAGCTGACGAAGCCAAACCCGATCTAGTTCCACAAGGGTGACGTCCTCTAGTTGAGTCTCAGTTGCCGCATCATTTTTGTCGTTCTTACCGAAGAAGACATTAGTTAGGTGCTGTCTTGTTTGTTCTAGCGCAGCAGCATGATGGACATTCGACAAATAATAGTGATTGAGAAAATTGCTGTACATTTTTTTGTCCTCGTAACTTCAGCTTAATGGTGCCTTTCAACTTCTTTGACACGCAGCTGCCCACAGCACCACCGGCAGTGACATTGTCAATTCATCTCTAAAATTCAATTTTTCGCAATTTGGACTTCGTGGCTAACTGATTAAAGCTCCCTTTTGCATTCGAAGACCATGCACTAATAATAGACCAGTCGTCTAGTATCGTCAAGTCACCCCAAAAATGAGAGAATATTCCCTGAAAACGAAAGGCTAGCGCCTGCCTACCACAAGTAGAGGATATTTTGATTCAATTCAAATCGACATTACTGACCGGCCTGTGTGCAACTATTTTTCTTTTCGCCCAGCCCGTGGCCGCCAAATCTGCGCAAGAACCATTTAAGGGAAGTGTTCAGCCTGCCGATATGGCGGCGCTAACAAAGCTCAACGACAAGTTCCGGCTCCTTTACGGTGAGGCTAAGGCCAATGTACTGAGCGCTCAGACCACTCCCATAATCATCTGCTACGGCGACCATATGGAGCTGATTTTCGGCGACAGGCGAGACCAAATTTCATTCATACCATCCTCTTATACAGCCTTAAAAATCATCGACCATATCCCTTTGGCCATCTTCAGCCTGCTACAAGGCAATATAGATAAGCCACTGAGCGCCAAAGCAAAACTCGACCTAAGTGAGATAAAGGAACTAACGGCAGCCGCCCGCCCAGAGCTTCCAAAGCAGAACTATCCAGCGCCCACCATGACGCGCCAGAACATCATTATCGATAAAAGTATTAAATTCATTGACTCTAGCCTAGAGAGCGGCCAGGTGAGCAACAAGACACTTAACGACTTCGTCGAAGCCTTGCGTCCCGAGATTTTAGAGAACGCCTATGAAGCTGTCAGCGCCCAAATAGCGAAGCAAGACGAGAAAGTGGCCCAATGGAAAAAAGAGCTAGGCCCCGCCTGGAACAACGTCAAAGTGATAATTGTTAGCGGTCATATGCCTAGAGAGCAGCATTCGTCGTTTCAATACTTCAGCAAAGTCTTAGGGGTAAAGCGCGAAGGCGACAAAATTGTCTACAGCGAAGGCCCAGCAGAAGAAAAAGATGCACTCAATTTGCTGCACACCCATATGCTCGATAAAAAAATAGCCCAGTCTTTCTTTAACGACCGCTGGCGCATGCACCGAGATTTACTCTCAGACGGAGCGGCGCGCTACTTGCGCAGCCACAAGCTTGCAGCTAAGTAGAGTACTAGGTTTCAGACCGCGCCCTTATCGGCGCCTGTCCCGGCGAGCATGACTATCGTGCTCATTAACTTTAATTGGAATCACCACTGGTCGAGCTTCAGGCCCCAGTAGCCACGAACTCACGGTATCCCAAAGTTCTTGCCAGAATGACCGTTGCAAGATTGACGGTTTCATCAATGCCCCCTCTCAGTCAACGAGTGACTGATTTGTTCGTTTTTCCCTGCAGCTCTTAAATTGAGAGATTAAAACGAACCCTCTGCAGCCTATCTTTATTCACCATAGCAGATTAACTCAAAGCTTGAGACTTGAAACTGTGGTTTTTCCCATGGTAAGCCAAATAATTGAAGGAATTGACATTAACCTTGCATTTACCAGTTATTTGGCAACAACCAATCGTCTCGTCACCCCTTGCCAGTTTCGTTCTCACGAACAGGGGGTATGAAGCAATGTTTGAGCAAATCTCTGCAGAGAGCGTTCATCCGCGGGTTTTTTATGATTGGCGAACCGGAACCAAAACAGCCGACTATCGACAAGCACTCGCTAAAGACTCGAGGGCCAATCGCGCCAGTGGACGGCTCTCTGCCAACACTGCCAAACGTTGCGCTGGGCTCACTCACGGCAGTTATTGCCTTACTCTATCTTGACCTGACAATGCCATGGTTCCAACCGGCAACTACATTCAGCCCAACGCAAGTAGTAATTTTGTTGGTAGCAGTCGCACTAATCTTTGTGCACCTAACGTGGCTGTCGGTCAGCCAAGGACAATTGCTAGAACACACGAAGTACTACTCATCAGACTATTTATCAAATTATTCAAAAACGGTTATCAATCAAAAATTTCTGCTCGCCATCAATGGCACCGGTTGGCTGATTCTAACAGGCGCCTGCTATTACAATTACAGCTCAATCAATAGCAGTTTCCACGTCACAGTCGTTTGGCTAACAACTATTTTCTTACTCTACTACTTCTACATTACTCTTCTCCACACACCAAAGAAAAGCAAAACACGACTAGAACCTAAACACGTCAGCGAAGTTCCACAAAACGCCTTCGCTCTTATATTCTTCAGCCTTTTTATGCTGCCATATATTTGGTATTGGAAAAGGACAGTAGCTTCCTTTGACCATTCAAACGCTAGTAAAGAATCACGAAGACAAGCAAACACTGATCGGCCTGAAGAAAAGCTAGTGATTCCCTATGTACCATTGATTGGCTTTGAGCGGTGGCTTGAAAGCAGAAACAAATCAACGACTCAAGACAACAATCAAGAAAATCTAGTGATCGCTTTCGCCGCCAATGTATTGCTATTGGCCCCGCTAATATTCTATAGAAACGAGATCTTCGCAGCTATCAAAGACTTCTTCGCCTGGCAAGAAAGTGCAGCTATGGCAAACACAACCGCAACAAACACTGCATGGCATATTGCCAATCAAACTCTGCTGATCGGCGCTGTCGCGCTACCTGTCGGCGCCACCGTGACTTTAGCCTTTATAATTCTCAAGCAGCCGACACACCTTGAATTCACGCCCCTCGGCTTTAGCGCCTTTCGCTGGTTAGGTGACCGAAGGTGGCAAAGCAAAGGGTTTCTCTGGTCTGAGCTAGCCGCAATAGCACTGAATGAGCGTAGAACTAAGACACAGGCTCGCTTCTCAGAATTAGAATTCGTTTTAAAATCAGGCGACTCAGTGACTTTCAACTTAAATGCTGTCGTTTCGCAGGATGACCGCTCGACAATCTTGAAAGCGATCGAACGCTGGGCACCAAACACCAGCCGGCAGGCAGAAGCAATACAGGCGCTTCAACCACCTATTGATCATAGCTACACAGAACTATGGCTTCAGGCGCTACTGGCACCGCCCCAACGAGATCGGCTTCAACCACTGACAGAAGGAACGATTCTATGCAATCAACGATATAAGGTCAGACATGCACTAGGAGTTGGGGGACAGGGTGCAGCATATGAAGCCCTCGACATGGAGAGCGCTCAAGTCATTGTTCTAAAGGAATTTCTACTACCAATCTATGTCGATATTAGCGTGCGCAAAAGTGTTCTAGATAGTTTCGAGAGAGAAGCACGAATTCTCACAAAACTAAAACACAATCAGATAGTAAAGCTAATTGATTTCTTTGTTGAAGATCACCGGGCGTACTTAGTCTTAGAGCACATAGAAGGTGCCACTCTAGCACAGCTGGTGATTAACCAAGGGCCATTGCCAGAAAAGCTTGTTCGTGAGCTGGCCACGCAAATGTGCACAATACTAAGCTATTTACATAATATGGAACCGCCCATAGTGCATAGAGACTTCACACCTGAAAATCTTATTCTGCGCAGCGATGGATTACTAAAGCTAATAGACTTCAACGTAGCACGACAAGTTGAATCGAATGCTACTGGTTCAGTTGTGGGAAAACCAGCGTACCTGCCACCCGAGCAATTTCGAGGGCAAGCTGTATGCCAAAGCGACATCTACAGCATGGGCGCCACCCTAAGTTTCATACTGACGGGAAAGCAGCCCGAGCCAATTAGCGTATCTCATCCGATAGCAGAGTCAATCGCGATATCAGAGCAAATGGATACAATAGTCGCTAAAGCGACTGCAATAAATGTGCAAGATCGCTATAACGACTGCGACCAAATATTGCTAGACCTACAGAAGCCAATGCCAGAAGCTTAGCAATCAGTCGTCAATCTTTGCAGCCCCCCCCCTTGGCAAGACACCTTCTCAAATATGTGCACTCCATTTACATTGCCGGGCAAGAAGGCTGAAACGCTCTAATAGCTAGCATTTCAGAACATCTCCAGATTTTTCAAAAATTCTTGGCTCTTTACTGAGTAAGCACAGTCATCAGTAACGAAAAGAAGCTGGAGAGCACTAAGTGAACGCAGAAGACTTAATAAACACGGCCCAAGCACTGATGGCAAACAACAAAGGTCTCTTGGCCATGGACGAGAGCAATACCACCTGCAACAAACGCTTTACCCAAGCGAGCATCAAACCCACTGAAGAAAATCGCCGAGCTTATAGAGAATTGCTGATCACCAGCCCGGGGCTCTCTAACTACATAAGTGGCGCCATTCTCTATGATGAGACAATTCGCCAAAGAAAAGAAGACGGAACTGCTTTCACTAGAGTGCTTTCGGACGCCGGAATTATTACGGGTATAAAAGTTGATACTGGCACAAAAAATATGCCTGGTCACCTTGGTGAAAAAATCACAGAGGGCCTCGACGGCTTGCCCGTTCGCCTGGCCGAGTATCGTACCCTCGGAGCGCGCTTTGCTAAATGGCGAGCCGTTATAGCACTAGGCTTTGGCGTACCGACTAGAGCCTGCATTGAAGCCAACGCCCAAACCCTAGCGCTCTATGCTGCTTATTGCCAAGAAGCCTCAATTGTGCCAATTGTCGAACCTGAAGTATTAATGGATGGTGAACACACCATGGAACAGTGCCACGAGGTAACCGAAGAACTTCTTCGTGCAGTTTTCAATCAGCTCTACACTCATGGTGTAATGCTCGAAGGTTTAATTCTAAAACCAAATATGGTGCTTCCAGGGTTGAACTGTACCAAACAAAATGCCGTTGACGATGTAGCAGAAGCGACACTTAATTGTCTTTTGCGAGCAGTTCCTGGCGCGGTTGCCGGAATAGCCTTTCTCTCAGGCGGCCAAACTGCCGAACTCGCATCAGCGCGCCTGAATGCCATCAATAACAAATTCAGTCTAAAACTTCCCTGGCCGCTAGCATTTTCTTTCGCCCGGGCACTTCAACAACCTGCGCTGGAACTATGGAACGGCGAAAGCAAGAATATTGCAGCAGCACAACAGGCTCTTCTACATCGCGCTCATTGCAACAAAGTAGCCCGTCTCGGCGAATACACTGTCGCAACTGAACAGGCTTCGAGCTTCTAACTATACAAAGGAATTTTATGTCTATTCTCATTGGCAAGCACGAATTCGATGGACCATTCCACGATGTCGATTCTTTAGAAGAAAAAGAAGGGCTTTACGTTGTCTTGAACTACAAAGATGAGCAATACGAATTAATTCATGTAGCTCAGGCAGACAACATCAGAGAGCGCATTCAACTTTTACCCTCGGAGAAGCCAAATGGAAAAATTCTATTTGCTGCTCTGTATACACCAAGGTTTGGAAAGCGAGAAAGAAATATTCTGGTTGAAGATATCGAAAACGACATTGATAGCCATGACAGCACCCAAGGCATAGCCTAATCAAAAAGGAAATCAAAAATGCACGCAACAGCAAATGACTCAGTAATAGCCGTTTTTAAAGATCACTTAGAAGCAGAAGAGGCCATTAAAGAGCTACAAAAATCAGGCTTTGATATGAAGCAACTGAGTATTGTCGGCAAAGACTATCACACAGAAGAACATGTGGTTGGCTACTATAATCTAGGCGATCAAGTATCTACCTGGGGCAAGACCGGCGCTTTTTGGGGCTGGATTTGGGGCTTGCTATTTGGTTCAGCCTTTGTTTTCATTCCTGGCATTGGACCGACAATGATAGGCGGCCCCATCGTCAGCTGGCTAGTTGGCGCCCTTGAAACAGCAGTAGTCGTCGGTGGCGTCAGTGCCTTGGGTGGTGCTCTAATTGGTGCCGGTATACCAAAAGATAGCGTACTCAAATACGAAACCGCCCTGAAAGCAAGTAAATATCTAGTTATCGCTCACGGTACCAGAGCAGAAGTTGAGCATGTTAAAGGAATTCTCGATAACAATAAAGCCGAAACATCAACAGTGCATAGCAAACTTGTAGGAGCTAGCGCTTAAACTAGCCATATCAGAACCATGACAAAAGCCGCTGTTCATCGACAGCGGCTTTCTCTTTCTCTATCTAAACTGCGCTAACTTCGGCGTCAACAATATCGTCTTCTTCCTATTTTTCGAACTTTCAATAAGAACCTATTATTTACATATATCTCATCAATCGCTGATCCACATCAGGCGAGGCCAAGGAAGAGCGCTCAAGTGCCAGGCAGCAGGCAGTTTACAATCAGATTAAACTAACGGTCCCAGGCAGCAGAACAGTGGCAAAATCACTTCATAGTTGGCTTCTAGAGAGCAACGCACTGTTATACTCGAAGAACCTATTTTTGAACCGAGCCACAGCACCTCATCCAATTATTCACGCCTTATTCACACTTCATTAACTTAAACGCGAGAGCAAGACATGCCAGAAACAGCAGAATTAGCAACAGTAACAACTACTAGTGGCGAGCACAAATTCAAACTGAATGGCAAACCACTCAAAGTGGGAATTGTTGGCGCTACTGGTATGGTCGGTCAACAATTGATTCGCATGCTCAAAGACCACCCCTGGTTTGAAGTAACAAAGTTGGCAGCGTCAGCTGGTTCTGCCGGCAAGACTTATGAGCAATCAGTGGCTGGTCGCTGGTTCATGGATTTTCCCATTCCGTCAGGTATCGGCAAACTTGCGGTAGTTGACGCCGATGATCTCGACCAGGTTGTTGCTGGCGTCGATATCGTCTTCTGCGCAGTGAGCATCGACAAGGCAGCGGTTTTGAAGCTAGAAGACGATCTAGCCAAGCGCGGTGTCTTTGTTACATCATGCAATTCAGCTTACAGAATGGACAAACTGGTACCAATGATGATACCAGCAGCTAACGCCGATCATCTCAATGTCTTAAAGGCTCAACGGCAAGAGCGCGGCTACACAACAGGCGCCATAATGGTCAAAAGCAATTGCTCAATCCAGAGCTATGTAATTGGCCTGACACCGCTTAAAGAGTTTGGTATCAAACAAATTTTTGTGCACAGCGAACAGGCCCTCTCGGGGGCTGGCAAGACCTTCCAAACTTGGCCTGAAATGGTTGAGAACGTCATTCCCTACATCGGTGGCGAAGAGCAAAAGTCAGAGCAGGAACCACTTAAAGTCTGGGGCAAGCTCACTGATTCTGGTATCGAGCATGCTACCACTCCTAAAATTCAAGCGAAATGTGTGCGTGTTGCAGTGAGCGATGGTCACACAGCCTATGTCAATGTGCAGTTTGAAAAGGCAGTAGACAAAGAAACTATTTTGACAAAATGGAATGAGTTTGAGGGAGTGCGCGGCTTGCCATCGGCACCTCAAAATCAGATTCACTATATCGACGCCGCAGACAGGCCACAACCGAAGCTCGATGTTATGACTGAAAATGGCATGGCCGTTACCATCGGTCAACTAGCAGTTGCCGAAGACAACTGGGTGAGATTCACAGCTCTAGCTCACAACGCCATTCTTGGAGCGGCTGGTGGAGCAGTTCTAGCCACTGAATTAGCGGTTAAAAACGGCTGCGTTTACCGGCGCGTAACTGAATCGGCAGAGAAAGCTACGGCAGGCTCAACAAAGTAACTTTCACCAGGAAACTATTCTTTTAGGTAACGTAAAGCAATCATGCAGAGCACTTCTAGCACTACCAACACTAGACAACGCCGTACCATCCGCGGCCCACTGACAGTTCAAGATGAAAACTTCGAAGAGAAAATCAGAAAGAGCTTTGAACATCAAGGAGTAATGCATGCTCTTGGTGGCACTATTGAAGAAATTAGCCTCGGTTATGTTGAAGTGCATCTGCCATTCTCAAAAGCCACACAGCAGCAGCATGGCTTCTTTCATGGTGGCATTGTCGCCATGTTGGCAGATACGGCTTCAGGTTTCACCACCTACACTGTTCTTCCGCCAGATGAAGAATGCCTATCAGCCGAATTCAAAGTCAATTTTCTCTATCCCGCCAACGGCTCTAAGTTAATTAGCCGTGGCGGTATCATAAAAGTAGGAAAGACTCTAGTCATAGCAGAAGCAACCGTATCTGTTATTCGAGGAGATCAAGAGATAGACTGCGCTTACATGATTCACACTTTGGCTAGAACCAAGCACGTCAAAAGCGGCTCTGAAAATAAGGCCTAACCTACTAAACCTAAGAGGCTATGCAGTGAACACTAGATTGAACAAGAGATTCTTGGCATCGTTACTGGCACCACTGCTAGCAGCAATCGGCATCAATAGTGCGTTTATCTTACCCTCAAATTCTTGCACCGATTTTCTTGTAAAGACAAGCGATGGCACAAAAATCGTGGGGCGCTCAATGGAATGGGGCGCAGACCTGAAGTCGCACGTATGGAAGTACCCCAAAGGCCAGTCACGTTCATCTCAGACGCCAGATGGCAGCAAGGCCTTGAGCTGGCAGTCAAAGTATGGCTACCTTGCTGTTGATGCCAACAACATGCCACTGGCTATTGACGGCATGAATGAACAAGGTTTGTCAGTCGGTATGCTCTGGATGCCTGGCGCGGTTTATCAAGATGTCGCCAAGGTCAGTCCAAGTAATACCATCAGCCTGCTTGATCTAGATCATTGGTTATTGGGCAGTTTTACCACTGTCGCTGAAGTAAAAGAGGCCATAGCCAAAGTTATGGTATGGGCACCACAGATGGCCGAATGGGGCGGCACCCCCACTGCTCACCTAGCTATTCACGATGCCACCGGTGCTAGTGCCGTAATCGAATTTGTAGATGGTCAACAAAAAATATACGACAATCAGGCCAGCGTACTCACCAACGCACCCACCTTTGACTGGCACAAAACCAATCTCAATAACTACGTCAACATCTCAGCCTCAAACGCTGAACCAATTCACGTGAGAAACACTGTCTTAGCACCACCTGGTCAAGGCGGTGGTTTCCTGGGAATTCCAGGCGACTGGACACCGCCATCAAGGTTCGTGCGCACCGCTGCTATGCTCGGTTTTGCTAAGCCAGTAGCAAATGCCAAGGACGGCATCGATCTCACTTTGCACATTTTGAATGCCGTGGATATTCCACTTGGTGATGTGCGCCAAGCAGACAATCAAATTGACCACAGCGACTACACCCAGTGGGTGCTGATTAAAGATTTGACGAATCGTGTACTGCACTTCCGCTCATACGACAATTTGACAGTTCGCGCCATTGACATGAAGAAACTCAACTTCAACGCTGGCACAAAGCCAGAGAAGCTAACACCTATTGCCGGTGGCAAGGCAGTTGTAGAGCTTACTTTCTAGAAAAGAGACTGCAAAATTTATACTAAAAGGCGGACACTCGCATTAAGTATCCGCCTTTTTTTGTGCAACTATTTGAACTTAAACGTTCATGACCAGTCGAGAAGCTTTGTTGAGTTTCTCTATGGCTATAGGAAGATCGAGGGTTGTAATTTGCCCGTCTTTGACAATTACCCTACCGTCAATCACGGTGTAAGAAGCATTCTGCGGAGCACAGAATACTAGTGCAGCGACTGGATCTACCATACTGCCACCAGCAAAACTTCTCTGGTTAGTATCTACAGCGAAGAAATCAGCACGTTTTCCTGGCTCAAGCGAGCCAATATCGTCTCGACCAAGAATAGCAGCACCGCCTAGAGTCGCCATTTCTAAGCAATCGCGAGCAGATATCCACTCTTTCTTCGCTTCTGGAGGACCACCTTCATTTTCGCTCAATAGAGTACGAGCAAGCAGCATTGCCATTCTCGCTTCAGCAAGCATGTGCGAGCAATCATTGCTCGAAGAACCGTCAACTCCTAGACCAACTTTCACACCAGCATCGCGCATCTTTTTAATTGGAGCCATGCCGGAAGCGAGTCGCATATTCGACGACGGACAGTGAGCAACACCAGAGCCAGTCTTGGCATACTGCGCGATTTCGGCATCATTGACGTGCACCGAATGAGCAAACCAAACGTCATTTCCTAGCCAGCCCAATTTCTCCATAGCAGCAACTGGGCGCAAGCCATAGCGTTTTAGACAGTAGCGCTCTTCATCGAGAGATTCAGCAAGGTGAGTATGCAAGCCGCACTTGTGCTGGCGAGCCAATTTCGCCGACTCAATCATGAGATCGTCAGTAACCGAGAAGGGCGAACAAGGGGCAAGAACAATTCTTGTCATCGCTCCAGGCTTCAAATCGTGATACTTATCGATTACTCTTTGGCAGTCGCTCAAGATATCTTTCTCATTCTCAACACAACTATCTGGTGGCAAACCACCTTTAGATTGGCCTAGAGACATACTTCCGCGAGAGGCATGGAAGCGAATTCCCATGTCTTGCGCTACACCAATGGCATCGTCAATTTTGCAGCCATTGGGGAACACATATTGCTGATCGAAAACTGTTGTACATCCAGACAAGGCCAATTCAGCAAGACCAACCTGTACGGCTAGACGTTCCGAATCAGGGGTCATCCGCGCCCACATCGGATAAAGCACACGCAACCAGTTCCAGACGTTTCCATCCTGGCAAGCTGGTGCCACGCGAGTTAAGTGCTGATAAAGGTGTTGGTGAGTGTTTACAAGGCCGGGTAAAACCAGCTGCCCCTTCATGTCTATGACCATTTCTGCTGTTTTGGGGAGCTTATCAGAAGTATCAACCTGCTTGATCACACCGTCTTCAATGTACATACCGCCGTCTTTGATCTCTCGGCGAGTTTTATCCATTGTCACAAGCACTGAAGCATTCTTTACGAGCATCGTCTTAGGACGTCCAGAACTTCCTTTCGAGCTGGCTTTAGAACTAGCGGCTTTCGCCTCAGAGCTAGCGCCAACAGCAATCGCTGACGCCGTAGCGGCAGCACCGGCCAAGAAATTACGACGAGTCAGACCTTCATTCTTTTCCTTTTCGTCAAAATTGTCTTGCGGTTCCCTTGCATCTTTCATAAAGACTCTCCTCGTAAGTATTTTCCCTAAAGTACTGATCAGTCTAGGCTTTTAACTAATTCGTCGAAGCCTTGATTACTGGTTCTTAGCAAGGCTCGCAAATCATAAAGCATGGCAACACGGTTGTGGATCAAAGTGATGGTCTCGCTCCACCAGTGGTGCGCTCGCCCTTCGGCAGAAAGCGCTTCTACAGCTGATGGGCGTTCGACATTAACGTTCAAGACCTTAGTCACTTTCCAATACTTAACTAACTCTTCTCGCCGCGACAAATTAGTCTTGCTCAGAGGCGAAGGACCGTTGAGATATCGCACCATCAGAGGCGACAATTTGGCATAAGCCGAATCTTTACCGAAGGCAGCCCCTAGGCCGTTAGGCTCAGCCTTACCGGGCCTAAATCCGCCATGGCTGGCGACAACAGATGCTAGAGCAAAATGGGCAATCAAGTAACCAGATACGATATTTAAACGATCGGCATTGAGCACGTTGTTCTTGTTAGATGACAACCCCATAGAATCGGAAATTATCCCAAGAATACCCAATTGATAAAAGTTAGCAATGTTGGCAAGCTGGACCATCTTATCCTTCTGCCGTTCCATTCGATCTCGAACCTGAGATTCGATAACTATTTGATGGCCAAGTAGATTGCTATCAGCATTGGCATCTAAGAAGCCCTCCATTACGTGGCGTGTAATCAACAGCTTTGACTGTTCGCCTATTTGATCACTAGAAGAAGCAACCATCAAACCCTGAACCCCGAGCAATTTGGCTGCACCCTGTGCCGATGCATTAAGAGGCAGCATCTGCCCGGTAGCACTTGAAGCAACTTGAGCGCTTGGTTCAGGCCAAGCTTTGCGCAATAACTCCAATAGCTCTTTATCAAACTGCCAGAATTGCTCTTGTAATGAACTCAAAAGGGCAATGCGATTGTTGACTAACTTGATTGAGTCCCACTTACAGGAAGGCATACTTGCCAACTTATCTAGATTGCCACCCTTCTTCAAACTAATGGTGGCAATATTCTGCTCAGCCCAAAGTTCTTGAAGAAATTGACGTCTGCTTTTACCGTCAGAGCGGTCGGGTGAGGTTGAGTTGAGATAGTTCCAAACCATTGGGCTAAAGCCATGCTTGCCACTAGATCTCAGGTCAAAAAAGTCGGCTAAAGAGTTAGGTTCGCTCTTGTTTCGAGTCCAGCCACCATGGGTGCCCAATAACGAAACAGTGGTGAGGGCGAGCCCGATACCATCCGAAATGATAAATAATTGGTTTCCCGCTTTGGGATAGCCGTTCAAATAGCTCCAACCGGCACAGGCGCCATGAGTTCCTGTCTGGATAAAGTTAGCTTGATAAGTCTTCTGCAGAAACCGACCTCGCCGCGCCATTAAGTTAGCTAAGACCACGTCATATTGATAGTTGAGGTCTTGCTGACACCGATCAGAGGCGGTGCGCATATCAAGAAATCCTGCTAGCAGAGTCTCCAAAAGAGTAATTTGCAGCTCCACTTTACGATCATTGTTTGCGCTCCTAGGATCTATAGATGTATCGAGAGATTTTAGCTCCGTCAAAACAGGTTCAAGATGAAGCAAGCGTACAGCTTCATTGGCACCACCGCCAAATGCAGTAAATGAACCAATTCTGCCTGGCTCAATTTCTGAAAACTGAGACCCCCTTACTTGATTCAACAAAGCAAGCAAATCGCTGTTAAAACCTTGTATGGTTGTTCGCAGAGACCAGAGCAGAACAATGCGAGAATTGAGCACGAAAGATTTTTTCGACTTGCCATCGTCAATTCCACAAAGGGTCTCAGGTTTGGCCATGTCGGCGTGATAGCGTTCTTTCCATAAAGAGTTTAAGATCTCCCTCCGGCTTTTGTCGCTATTAGCACCCGGTATTGGCGAGTCTAAATAGCGCGCTACAAGCTGTGGTAAATTCGATCCGTCTACTGGTTTACCATCAAGAGCACTTGACATAAAAGTAGGCGGAGAGAGATGGGAAGCTTTGGCAAAACGATTGTACATAATATTCAAAACAGGCAATCCAATTGCCAACCCAGAGCCGACAGAAGTGCCGATGGCAGACTGTTTAAATTGATTTTTCATGCGCGAATAGGGCTCAACAAAGCCATATAGAGTGCTCAACTGCGCGAAGTTAGCGACGTTAAAAAGCTGATTGACAGTGTTTGCTTTGCGCTGCTCGCGATACATGACGTTGTATGCATACTCTAGTTCGAACTCTAAGCGGTTTTCTGCCGCCTGAACTTGAAGTACAGCCTCAAATATCTTGCGCAGCACAAAGGCGCGCTTAGCACTTAGTTGATGTTGTTCTTGCGTCGAAGATTTGGTTCTGCGCAGCGAAATTATTTGCTCAACTTCTTGCCGAATTCCTAAAATATCAGCCGCTTGAGCAGCGTCGGCAGGCAGTGATTCGCTAGCGGCAAAAGCCGGTACTAGAAAAAGCCAAGGCTGAATGAGCAGACAACAAACTAGGGCAAAACCTTTGCGCAGAAAATTCAAAATCTCTCCACTATCTCAGCAAGCTAGAACAAGTTGGCTATTTTTACCAAAGGGTTACTAGGACCAGATACGCCGACTCAGAAATTCGAAAGTCTAACACAGCCAACAGGTATCGGACTCGAATATCCAAATTAAAACAGCACTTGCCAACTAACACTACCGCTTCTCACGGTGAGAGTCTATCGGCCAATCAAGCACCAGTCTCAGCTCTCACAGAGCATCCGAGTCAGCTTCCACATCAAACTGCCTAAAAGTATCAGCAAAATGTTTGATTGATTCAAGCATAGCCGGGGTGTCATGCTCACTCATCATGTCTAAACGCTCGGGGTTAGTCACTTGGCCATGCCCCTTTCGGCGCAGCAACTGTTCAATGCACCAGGTACCATAATTCTCGGTCGAATCAGCAAAGGCGCACTCGGCCTCGGTGACACCAACAGCAAGGAATAGGCCAAAGCCACCAGATGGCAATTGATACCAGGCATCTGGTGCTTCATCGGCATACCAAATAATGGCACTGCGCAAGAGTGAATCGGAATTTGGTGCAATGGGCGCACCAAGATTGATACGTTTGCCTGGGCTCAAAGTTCCAGCATGATTGAAAATATAAAAAGCCATTGTCCGCAAAAGTTGCGGCGCCCAAGCACTATTAGTTGGACTCTTGATCATTAGCTCACAACCAAAACCCGATACTTCTTGAGCTTCACTTTGCACCCAAGGGCTAGAAATACCAGCGGTTACGAATGTCCAGTAAGGTTTGAATGGATCCGGTCCATAGGCCAGCACCGCGAGCTGCTGATCGCCTTCTATAGAATCATCAGAAGGCCTAGAAGTATCGCTGCTAACTAAGCGACTTTTGCCTTTCTTAGCAACAACGTCATCTTTAAAAACAGGAGGACCGTAGTTGGCCGGTGACACCGAAGTTGGTTCGCCGAATAATTCAAGATAAAGAGCGTTTCTTGCCACCCAGGCATCTTGCAAAAGCTTGCGCCGGGCCAGTTCGCTTGCTCTTTCAAACTCGGGATCTTCTTTACCTATGCGATCGTCTTTTTTCTTGCCCACGGTCTTTACCAAAAGAGGAAATCATAAAAAGCTGTTATTCGTCAATTTTCAGCAAGGCCATGAATGCCTCTTGCGGAATCTCTACACGGCCCACTGATTTCATGCGCTTTTTACCTTCTTTCTGTTTATCAAGAAGTTTTCTTTTACGGCTAATGTCACCGCCATAACACTTAGCGAGTACGTTCTTACGCACAGCCGAAATTGTTTCACGGGCCACAATTTTGCCGCCGATAGCCGCTTGAATGGGCACTTCAAACATCTGCCTGGGTATTAGTTTTTTCAATTTTTCAGAAATGGCACGACCCGCCGAGTGCGCCCGGTCATAGTGCACAATGGCCGAAAGAGCATCAACTTTGTCGCCACCAATTAAAATATCGATCTTGACCAAGCGCTCTTCTCTGAATTCTTTAAAGAGATAGTCAAGACTAGCGTAGCCCCTTGAGCGGCTCTTCAACTGATCAAAAAAGTCGGTAATAATTTCAGCCAACGGTAACTCATAGATAAGCATGGCACGGCGAGGATCAAGATGCTTCATGTCGACATAGACGCCTCGACGCTGCTGACAAAGCTCCATCAAGGTGCCGACGTATTCTGTTGGTGTAATGATATTGGCTGTGACAAAAGGTTCTTCAATGAACAGGCGATAAGTCGGATCAGGTAACAGTGCTGGGTTCTCCACCATGATTACGCTGTTATCAGTTTTGGTAACGCGATAAACCACAGACGGTGCCGTTGTAATTAAATTGAGATTGTATTCGCGCTCTAACCGCTCTTGAATGATCTCCATGTGCAGCAATCCAAGAAATCCGCAGCGGAAGCCAAAACCTAATGCATCAGAAGTTTCAGGCTCAAAAAACAGAGATGAATCATTAAGCTTGAGCTTGTCTAAAGCTTCGCGCAAATCAGGATATTGATCGTTGTCGACCGGATAAATACCGGCATAGACCATGGGCTTAGCCGGGCGATAACCAGGCAGTGCCTCAATTGCAGGATTTGACACCAGAGTAATGGTATCGCCCACTAGGGTCTCAACGTCTTTAATTTGAGCAGCTAGATAGCCTACTTCGCCTGGTCCAAGGCGGTCAACTTTAACCTGAGCCGGGCGCAATACCCCGAGCTCGGCAATGTCGAAGGTCTTATCATTGGCCATGAAGCGAATTTTATCGCCTAGCTTAACTTCGCCGTCTTTCACTCTGAAGTAGACGATAATGCCTCGATAACTATCAAAATAGCTATCAAAAATCAGCGCCCGCAGGGGCTCATTAACAGTATTTCGCGGCGGCGGTACAAATTTGACAATAGCTTCAAGTACGTCTTTTACGCCAATATTGTTCTTGGCACTGGCAAGGATAGCTTCATCAGCTGGTATGCCAATTACATCTTCGATTTCGGCCCGAATGCGCTCTGGCTCAGCACTAGGTAGGTCAATTTTGTTGATAACTACAACGATTTCAAGATTGTTCTCTGAAGCCAGGTGCACATTGGCCAGAGTTTGGGCTTCAACCCCTTGAGTAGCGTCAACAATGAGGAGGGCTCCTTCACAGGCAGCCAAACTACGTGAAACTTCATAGCCGAAGTCAACGTGCCCAGGGGTGTCAATCAAATTGAGAACATAAGTTTGACCATCATCGGCAATGTAGTCCATGCGAGCGGCTTGAGCCTTAATTGTGATACCGCGTTCACGTTCAATATCCATCGAGTCAAGCACTTGTGCCTGCATATTGCGTTTAGCGATGGTATTGGTCATCTCGAGCAACCGGTCAGCCAATGTAGACTTGCCGTGGTCGATGTGGGCAATAATGGAGAAATTTCTAATTAGCTTGGGGTCGGTCACTGAGAAGCCTTTAATGACGTGGATAACCTAGAACTAGAGCAGAAGGCTGACTAGCGTACTTATGAGAAGGTATATTAGCAGGAAGACTAAGCGAGATCGCTAATAACAACTACTACACTTAAACTTAGACTTACACTTACACTTAGACTTACTCTTACACTATTCACGCAGGCGCCCAAAGCTAGCTAATGTCAAATACACCTAACTCTTTCTTAGAAACCCTAAAACAACGGCCATTATTGGCCGATGGGGGCATCGGTACGCTTTTGTACTCAAGAGGAGCATCAACTGAAGCCTGCTTCGAGCACCTCAATTTGACAAAGCAAGAAACAATTCAGCAACTTCACGTTGACTATATCAACGCCGGAGCTGAAATTATTGAAACAAATTCTTTTTCTGGTAACAGAATTAAACTTGCCAATAGCGGTCTAGAAAACGATGTCTGGAAAATCAATGTTTGGGCCGCCAAAATTGCCAGAAACGCCCGTGAAATAGCAGGTCAGCCAACTTTCGTCGCCGGTTCTGTCGGCCCCACCGGCAAACTCTTGCCCCCGTTGGGGGATACAGCTCTAGACGAACTCGACTATGCCTTTAAAGAGCAAATGGAAGCCCTCCTAGCCGGAGGTGTTGATCTTTTCATGATCGAGACGATGTCGAGCTTAGAAGAAACAGCTATTGCTGTGCGCGCCGCTCGTAGTCTTTCCAAACTACCAGTAGTGGCACAACTTTCATTCTCAGTAGAAGGACACACGCTGCTCGGTGCAACCCCTGAAGATGTCGTTCGACTAATTCGTGATTTAGGTGACGACGCTCCTGATGTCATTGGTATCAACTGCGGTGCCGGTCCCGGACCAGTTTTCGATTCTTTAATTCGCCTTACGACTGCCGTGCGCGCTCTCAAAATAGATGCAGACAAGCTTACTTTTTCGTGCTTGCCAAACGCTGGTCAACCCAGCCTTATAGGTGGTCGTCCCGTTTTCATGAGCAAGCCGCACTACTGTGCTTCATACATCGAGCCTTATCTCAGAGCGGGAGCCAGAATTGTCGGCGGCTGCTGCGGTACAACTCCAGAGCACATCAAAGAAATGAGAAAGAGTCTAGATGCCTACTTGGCCAAAGCCACTCAACCTCATATTGAGATCAGCGCAGGCACTAGCACCCAAGAAACTGTACTTTTTCATCCAGACTCACTTGATTTGGCAGACGATAAGCCCAAAGAAAGTCTGTCACTAAGAGAGCATCTAAAAAATCTTAAAGAAGGAAAAAGCAAACAAGACTTTTATATTTCGGTTGAACTAGATCCACCCAAAGGAGCAGGCACCAAGAAAATTTTGGCAGCAGCCGATTTACTTTTTAAAGCTGGTGCCGATGCCATTAACGTTGGTGACAGCCCGATGGCCCGAGTACGGATGTCATCTCTGGCCACCTGCCAGTTGATCAGCCAGAAGGTTGGAGTCGATACGATTATCCACTTCACCACCCGTGATCGTAACTTGATGGGTATGCAAGCAGATCTTTTGGGCTGTCAGGCTTTAGGCTTGCAAAACATTTTAGCTCTCACCGGAGACCCACCTGCCTTAGGCAACTACGCCCATGCCACAGCGGTCTACGATGTAGATTCAATTGGTTTAATTCGGATAATTTCGCAATTGAATGCTGGCCAAGACATCGCCGGCAATACCATAGGAACACCACTCAATCTTTCGATCGGTTGCGCCCTTAACCCCACGGCACAAAACCGAGCCATGGAGCTAGAGCGCTTCCGTAGAAAAATCGAAGCGGGCGCACACTTTGTTATGACTCAGCCAATTTATCAAATAAGCGACCTGACCGACTTCTTAGAGCAATTTGGCGATCTGCCCTTACCTCTGTTAGTTGGCATTATGCCCCTGCACTCAAGCAAGCATGCCGAGTATCTGCACAACGAAGTGCCAGGAATTTCTATACCTGAAAAGGTTAGAAAGCAAATGGCCGATGCTGGTGAAGGGGGCTCGCAAAAGGGTCTAGAACTGGCCGAAGAACTATTAGAAGAAGTACGCAACATTTGCCAAGGCACCTATCTAGTGCCCTCATTTGGACGATATGACGACATGGCGGCACTGGTCAAAAGACTTAAGGCAAAACGAATAACCATTTAAAACTAAACTATTCTACTGCTAACTGGCAGCGAACTGGCCACGCACGACTCGCACGTGATTTTCCATTTCTTGAGCCTGGGCCAGCCGATTGGTTTTACGCAATAGCTTGGCGTATTGTTCTTCTACATCAGCAAAGCGCGGATGATCTTTACTATAGACTTTCTGCCTAATTGCCAAAGCACGCTTAAACAGTGGCTCTGACAACTCAAATCTTGTCTGGAAATAGTAAAGACGAGCTAGATTTTTCAGTGACGTTGAAACTAGTGGATGTTCCCCACCGAGAGACTTCTCGCGAATTTGCAAAGCCTCGATTAAGATCGGCTCCATTTCACGATAGAGCCGGCGACGACAATAGTGATCGGCCAGCTTGGTTAATAAATCGGCTACATGAGGGTGATCTTTACCCATCATTTGCCTCACTGAAGCGACTTCTAACTCAGCTTCTTTTTCATGGTCATCAGGAAAACTAGTGGGCCAACCCAAGGCTACTGACTGCGGAATAGCATCAAGCGAAGTTGATGAATCAGTCATTGCCTGCTTCCAATCGCTGGATGGCCGGGGGTAAACAGCACTTGGAGCACTCTTCTTGCGCACAGTCATAACTTTCTCAAGACATTTTTTGGTGTCTGCTACTTCAGCGCGATATGGACCGAGAGTTCTTTCCATAATTTCTAAAGCCCTTCTATAAAGAGCTTCAGCATTCTCAAGCATACCTTTATTGAAATACAAATCGGCTAGCTTAGAAACTGTTGCCGCCACCTCTGGGCTATCCTGGCCCAAGGCTTGCTCCTGAATAGTTAGGAATTTCTCTAGTTCAGGAATGGTTTCACACTTCATAGCGGCCTCAAATAAAGGAATCAACGAATATCTGCTCTTCCTAACGAAGTCAAAACAGTTCAATATTGCCGGGAAACCAGAAAAGGCAAATTACTAAATAGAACGGTTTCCCGGAAAGCTATTGAATTTTAGCTCTCGTCTATATTCTTACCCAGATGAAGAAGCCGCGGCTAGACCCTTACCCTATAACTTTGTACGGGATTAGTATAGAGACGGGGAACCTATAGGTTTACCATAACAACAATACGGTGGAACCTATACCCAGCCCATCAGCCCCTGGGATAGCATCAGTATAGGTGTAGAGTCGGCGGTAGTCACAGCTATATTTGGATGATGCAAGTGGGGTTAGTGTTGGATGGGATCCTTTAAAGATAGGATTATTCGACTGTTGAAAAACATAGTCGAAGAAGCCGAACGAGAAAAAGACACCGAGGCGCAAAAGGCCCTCGCTCGCCAGGCATCAAACCCAGCTAGCATTGCTTCCAATGTGAATGCTGACCTGAACACTGACCTGAATACCAAACAGAATAGTGAAACACACCCAGAGCCTGAAGATAAAAGTGCTTCTGATGCCAAAACCACAATTCACAACTTACTGCATCAAGGTAAAGACAGCCTATCCACCCGCTTCCTCTCAGCAGGACAGCCCGAAATTGTAGCTTTGCCACCGTCCACCCTAAGTCGCGATGCAGCAAACCTGGTCGACCCTTCGTTTGCCCGTTCTCAGCTCGATTCGTCTTGGCACCACGTAGATGCCATAAAAGCTGAAGTTGACAAAAACGAAGCAGCAAAATCTAAGTTAAAGAAAGGCGAGAACAATCGCAGCAAAGAATTTGATTTCTCTGACCTCAGCAAATCAGATAGAGATAAACCAGAAGGTCAAACAAGACTCTACAGCGGCTATTCAGAAGAAGAACCGACTTTGCTCGCAGCTCAATGGCAGTGCACTCCGGATGACACGCTAATAGGAAGCAATTCATCGCCGACAGAAGAATCATTCAATCGCGCCGCCGAAAATGTCTCTACCTCCCCCGCAACCCTAGCCTGGCTATCCTCACTTGTCTCACCAGAAGTGCGCGCTTCAGTGGCAGCAAACCTGCAGACACCACCAGAAACCCTACGAAAACTAGCAAATGATGTCGATAATACAGTTCGCCTTTCAGTAGCCACTAACCCCAATACACCTTCAGACGTGCTAATAAGTCTCACCCGCGACGTCAGCAAATTGACAGCCTCAGAAGCGCAAGCGGCGTTGTGCGCCAGAGGTGATGTTGTCGAAGCCGAGCGAAAGAGCCAAAATCTACTCACTAACAATCGCTTCAACCCTACTTCTAATCATCTTGTTGCTTCGTACACGTGCCTTGACGCCGTCGTGCCAGACGGCATCAATGACGGCAGCAAAGCTGATAGCGAATGGCAATCACTCAATTCCGATGGCGCCCAAAAAGCCTACAAGCAGCAGAAAGACACGGTCAAAGACCTTAAATTCAATCCCAGCATTTCCAATCCCAATGGCCCCCGGAACACAGCAAAGGAACTGACGCCACACTCGGCCTTCGACAGCCCACCAGAAAACGCCTCCCCCCAGGAAAAAATTGCCTTCCTCAAAATGATCGCCACTCGACTAAGCACTCCCCCAGCAAAACTAGCTGAGCTAGCCGAAAATGAAAGCATAGAAATCCGTGCAGCTGTAGCAGAAAATATCAACACACCAGCCGAAGCTTTTGCCCTTCTAGCAAAAGACAGCCAGGCACAAGTCAAACTAAGAGTTATCGACAACAGCAATTGTCCCACTCAAATTTTGGAGTTGCTCAAAGATGACCAAGACCCTTATGTTGGCTATGAAGCCAAAAATCAACTAAAGCGCATCGAAAATTCACTAGCGCAAGAGCGCTCAGGCAGCTACAAAACCGAAGGTTTGCTTTAGATAAATCCCGAAGGTTTGCTTTAACATAAACCGAAGGTTTGCTTTAAACAAATCCAGAAGTGCTTTAGAAAATACAGAAAAAAGTAGTTTCCATGGAAACTACTTTTTTCTAGCCAGTGACTAGTAGTCAACTAGATTTATATCGGGTTTATTTGAGGGCCAGTTCCAGTTTCGATACTACCGCTAGCGACTCTTCAAGAGCCTTAAGGAAAGTATCAATCTGATCGTATGAAATTACCAGTGGGGGCTCGACTCTCAATACCCGCGCATTAATGTAAGTGCCAGAGATGAGAATATTGCGACTGAAAAGCTCTTTGGCCACAGCATAACCAGTATCGTTACCAGTAAATTCCATACCCAGCATTAAACCAACACCGCGAATCTTCGAGAGCACATCAGGGAACTGCTTCGCCAGCTGTGTTACTTTAGCAATAATATAATTGCCCTTCTCTTGGGCTTGCTTAGGCAAGTCTTCATCAAGCAATATTGAAATTGTAGCGATCGCAGCAGCACAGGCCAGGGGATTGCCACCAAAAGTAGTGGTATGCAAGAACGGATTCTCGACATATTTTGCCCAAACCTTTTCATTGCCAACAACAGCCCCAATCGGCATTACGCCACCGCCAAAGCCTTTGCCCAATGCCATTAAGTCAGGCACAACACCTTCATAGTCGCAATAGAACATTTTGCCAGTGCGGCCCATGCCACTTTGCACTTCATCAAAAACAAGCACTGCGCCATATTTGTCGCAAAGCTCACGAGCAGCAGCCAAATACCCAGGAGGGGCAACGTTAATGCCGCCTTCACCCTGAATAGGTTCAACCACAAAGGCTGCCACTCTATCACCATTGAAGTCAGCGCAACTGAGCGTAGTCTCTAAGGCTTTAACATCACCAAATGGAATATGGCTCCAGTTCAATAACGGCATAAACGGCTCGCGGAACATGGCTTTAGATGTACCACCCAGCGACCCCAGTGTCTTACCGTGAAAAGCGCCCACTGTTCCCACAAAGTGCTTACGTCCAGTGGCCAACATGGCCATTTTCATACAACCTTCTACAGATTCAGTACCTGAATTGGAGAAGAATGAATAATTGAGATCACCAGGAGTAATCAATGAAACTAAGTGAGCCAAATAAGTTCTAAGCGGATCAATTAGTTCTTGCGAGTGAATCGCTTGACGCTCCAGCTGTTCTGTTACTGCCTTCAAGACCCGCGGGTGACGGTGACCAACGTTGTAGACACCAAACCCGCCCAGCATGTCGATGAATTCTTTGCCGTTGATATCGCGAAAAACGGCACCATTATCTTCCCATTCAACAGCTGTATAGTCTGTACTGACTGATTTTCGATACTTCAAGAAGCCAGCATTGACGTGATCGGTCCAATAACGAACAGAATCGGCAATAACTTTATCGCGCTCCTCTTGGGTGAGCTTTTTCTTTCCGATAAGCTCCAGTACCTCCCTGGATTTTGCCTGAGCTGTCTCCAGATCTTGAGCCATTTTTTTTACTCCCACGTTTTTAGCAGCCTTTTACAAATTCAAGGGCTGCTTTATGACAACTGGCATATTCTACGCCTGCCCTCGGTTTAAATCAAAAATTCAGAGCAAAAACATAGCAACTTCTTCATGACAACAAATTTACGGCACAATTCCTCTGCTCCACTTAGAAGTTTCGCTGACCAAAAATTTATACATCCGTACACAACTCATTTCTCGCCCACCGGGCAAGAGCTGCTTTCCAAGGCCATCAGCCACATAGCCATTGGCCAGATAAAAGGGCTCGGCGTTCAATGCAGCATTGAGATTGAGCCAATCAAGGCCCGCCTGACCAGCCAACCGCTCCAATTCATTTAAGAGCGCCACTCCGATTCCCTGCCTAGAAAGTCGAGGATGAACATAACAGGCGCGAATCTCACTCAAACGCGGCACGAGAATACCAAAGCCAACCACAGAATTGTCCATTTCTGCCACCCGAACCACTTCGTCTGTACGCTGTGGCCTCTTCGCAAAGTTCTCAATACGATTGTCTGTGACCTCAGGAGACCAATCGTCTAATATTTCTTCGTCATAGTAATCAACCGGTTCGCCATGTACCGCGGCAAAATGCACGTCAAGAATTCCCCTGACATCAGAGGCTTCTCCATTTTCTTCTGCTTCCCGCGCCTTGCGAATAATCAACATACAGGGGGATTATACTTCGTTGAAGCAGTCAATAAGACAGTTTTTGACCGCCAAGACTGCTAGGAGGAGCGTAGCGATCCCGCACCTGTGGGTCGTAACCGACTTTAGGCTTCACTACTTTTGGCTTAAGATTGAGGTCTTCTAAACGGGCGAAAGGCTTGAGAAAAGCGATAAGACAATCAACATTATCAGCATTAACACCGCGGTCGCAGTAAAAGGCGCTAAAAAGCTTAGCCCTTCCTGTCAATGCCGGCGCAGCCGTAACATTTACCAAAGTACCCCCATTAGTAAGAGTGCAAAGATTAACGGTTAAATAGTTAGTAGCCGAACTAGTTTGCTGCAGTTCTAACAATAGATGCCCAGCCTGAGTATCAGCTACCAGAATGTCATAACCTTCCAGCTCAGCCAGAGCAAAACCAACTAGTTCACATGCCTGATTGAAATTCTGAGGCAGTTGAATAGAACGGCGCTCGTATGGCTTACCAAATTGTCCTACTTGCCAGGCATGAACGAAGCTGAGAAAACAAACTAGTACGGCCGCAGCAATAGAACCACAAATTACGCTAGAAACAATCCATGAGCTAATTAGGCGCAAATCGGCCGGTGTCGATGAATGGCCAGTGACAAGGGCCAGGGGAAAAGCTAGAGCAATTGGCACAAAAAACAGAGTGCTCAAAATCAAGGCTGCGCTTAAGCCAATCAGCAATGACTGAAGAAAGAACTGAGCATCATCAAGTTGGCCAATGGCCCCGTCTAAGTCAACAATATTGCGGCTCTTTTCCAAAGCTGAACGTTCTTTCGAATTCCTAGAATTTGCCATAGGAGAAACATCCATTTATTAGTAAGGGAAGGCAGGGAGAAATAAAAATTAAGCTAGTAAAAATCCGACCGACTAAATCAGTGTAGGGGTTACTACGTGTCAATCACGTGAAAGTTGAAATTTAAATTTCAACTGCATCCTACTGTTTCAACCTGCTATTTAACTCGCACGATAGGAAAGGTATAGGTTTTGACAAACGAAAGCTTACTGTCTTGCAGGGTGCCGGCATTGAAAAAGCTGAGAGTGCCCAAAGGCATCAATACATCGGTTGAAGTACTCACCTGCACGAAAGGTGAGGTGTGCGGCAAGGCCTTACCAGCAAAATCTTGATATACAATCGGTGCCGACATCTTCGGAGCTGAGAGAAATCCAGAAGCCTGATAGCTCTTCAAAATGACATTGGCAAGCTTGGTTGCTTCAGCTAAATCTTGCCCTTGAGCAGCATTGCGACAAGCATCGCGACAAGCTCGATCGTTAGCATAAGCACCAAATATGGCAATGCCTAGGTGCAAACCGAGGGCTACAAACACTGAAGCAAGTAGGCAGCCACAGACGAACTCAACAGCCAGAGAGCCCTTCGCTCCTCTACGTCTTAATAGTTTTCTCTCGGTGGTTAACATAGCGCTGTTCCTTCAATATCTATACTGACAAAAACTAATTGGACACCAGCTTGACTAAGCGCCGAGCAATCTTAGCGAAGGTTTGCCGCAGCTGAGAACTGTCGGTGACTGAGTTAAAGGTACCGCCATGACCAGCAATAGCAGCCATACCACCAGTGGTTGGGTCACTATTCTTGTCGTTCAAAATCTCAGTTTGATCGGGAATGATGGCAGGATTCTGCGCCAAACCAATTGTATAAACTGCCACACCAGCGTCCCGAGCTTCAACCGCAGCCATACGGGCATTGGCCTTAGGGTCTGAACTAAGGGGACCGCTAGGAACCGTGGGCTCACCATCAGTGAAAAGAACGATCGCCCTTGTGCTGCCTAAGCGCGAATGATGCTTAAGATCCTCTACAGCACTGTGAACTGCACCGCCGATATTGGTCGAGCCCATGGGCACACATTTATCAATGGCACTATTGACCTCGGCATAAGCGGTCTTACCAGCAGCAGCGTCAATCTGCACGTGGGGAATAGGATAACCTTTCTTCGCTCCATACGGTGCGTAGTCATCAATGTCATACCAAGGCTCAGTACTATTGGCATCGATACCGACAGTTGAATCGAAGGCGACAAAACCAAAGTGAGCGTCGGCATCAGTATTTAAAATCTGAGTCATGGTATTGAGAGCACTTTGAGCATCTTTCATGGGCTTTAGCTGTTTCGCGGCTGCTTCAAAATATGCTTTTTGATAGCCCGCCCGTGGACTGACGAACACGGCAGTGTTTGCTTTACTACTTTTATAAACGCCATCAGACTCAAGATTTCCCCGAGCAGCCTCTGTCAAAGTGGCGACATCAGGGAACGCAAAGCCACCGTAACTGGCACCACCAAAACTAGGTTGACCATCAATGTTTACGACCACATCGGTAAACACTTTCATACCATCAAAGGTTGGCGCTGTCCCCGGCGGGAAATTACCTGGCGCTCTGCCAGCTTCAGGATAAATACCACCAGAACGCAAACCAGGCACGCCATAATACTGAGCTAAGTACTCAGATGAATAACATTTTGCTTCCCAATAAGCTTCAGTGAGAATTTGTGGATAACATGCATTCAAACTAGAGCCAGTTGCTGCCGGTTTGAGAATATCAAAGATTTTGCCACGCATGAGGCCGTTGGCACCAGTGACCGGAAGATAGACATTTTTGCCGCCGCCCAAGGTGGCATCCCATTTTCTTTTGACAAAAGTGACAGGAGTTTGATCGTCCATCGAACCAGAGACATCGAAACAAATTACCATATCTAACTTGGGCACAGCACCGGTTGACATGGCATTAACATTGAGGGTTTTGATACCAACAAAATTACCAAAAGCCAAGTTACGCGTGGTGCTACTAGTGACACGCACTACTTTACCGTTAGGGCTGGTCAAGGGTTCAACCTTAGAAGTAACTGGGTTGATAAACTCAAAAAATACTCGGGCCTCATCTAGATCACAGTTCAAACTAGCAGCCGAAGCAGCCAGAGTTGTGTTGCTCAAAGCTTGACCAAGCACAGTATTGGCTTTAAATATCTTGATGGCCGCAGCAATGGCATCATTGTGTGCTTGCAACGGATCGACATTATCAGAGCTAGCTAAAGTAGCAGTACCGGCCAGAACAGCAGCATCACTAGCGTTCTGTAGCTCTTGCTTAGCGAGATAAAGACGAGCAGCCTCAAAGGTAATAATTGAGAGCAGCGGCACAATCACTAAGAAAATGAGGATCATAAACATTAGTAAGCTTTGGCCGCGTTGACTACGCAGATTGCAGCGACTGCGCTGCCAAAAAACTCTGTGACTGGAAGAAACTTTGTTCATAAGAGACTCTTAAATTGTTAGGCCTTGGGGATTTTCACAATATTGCTTGGCTGAAAGATGCAGCGTAATCGGGGCATTGAGCCCCTCGATTTTGACTGGTATTGGTATTGGTATCAAAGGTTGAGCAGAGCAATCAGCTGATACTTCTATTTGATAGCTATTGACACTTTGATCAGCCGGAATAGCCAAAGGCACTAACTGCGAACTAAGAGCCAGGGTATCATTTTTAGTAATCAAAATTGCAGTCTTGATATTGCTAATAGACAAACCAGAAAAACTATTCTCAACTTGCTTGATCTTGCTTACAGCCTCTGCCTGAGCTGACGGTTTACCATCAACTGGATTGGCGAAAGTATTGGCTCTAGCAGCTGAAATGCTAGCGTAGTGAATACCAGCATATGAAAAAGTTATGCGCAAAAATACTGTAGCCAGATCTATTAGAGGAAAGGCAACAACCATTAGGACGGCCCATAAAATCATAGGCAGTTCGGCCAGCATCGAAGCACGCCTACATCTTCTTCCCGATCTTGAAAAATTAGCTCTCATACTAGCGCTCCGTATGTCCTTGAGCTGACGCAAACTTACCTTTCTGCAGCTCCGGCATCGGCTTGAGGCAGACCCGAAGTAGCAGCGATAGCTGCTGACGGGCGCGCTGATCGCTAGACGAATTGATACCTCGCTCGCAGGCAGCTTTAGCCTGAAGCAATTGCCGTGACGACAGATAAGACTCGGCCAGGCGCACTTTCAACAGATCGTTGTTAGCATCTAGCTTCAGTGAATCTTCAAATGCTTGAGCGGCATTAACAAATTGACCTGTTTGAAAATAACTCTCGCCCAACCAATACAAATCGTTAGCCGTGGCATTGCCTGAATTAGCGATGCGCTGATAGAGAGGGAGAGATTGCTCAAATTGTGTTGCTTGATAGGCCTGCCGAGCTTCCGCGCGCAGACGCTCTAATTGACTGGCTGCACTAGCGCCCGGTAGAACGTAGGCAATAGCCGTAGCTGTCTCTGCTAGGGCACTGGGCACCCACAGAGTACAGACAAACAATGTACCTACAAACAATGTACCTACAAGCAAAAATCTTGGATAAATCACGGTGACTCCCTTTGCGTCGAATCCACAGCAGATTCGATCGGTTCGCATGGGCTCATAATATGCGGCTATTTGTGGCAAAGTAGTGGCTAACTAGCCCAGAACACGTATAAACCGCAGAACTAGACCTCAGAGGTCACTATTTTCTTGCGCTCAATATTGAAGTATTTTGCTTCAGGATGAACCACAACAATGGCTGAGGTACTCTGTTCTGGCACAAGTTGATACTCATCTGAGAGACTGACACCGATGCGCTCTGGTTTAAGCAATGTAAACAGATGAGCTTGATCCTCTAAGTTAGGGCAAGCAGGATAGCCAAAGCTATAGCGCGTGCCACGATAACCTTGCTGGAAAAATTTTCGCTGGTCTGTGGCATCTAAATGAGCAAAGCCCAATTCGGCCCGCACTCTCTTGTGCAGAAGCTCAGCCAAGGCCTCAGCCGATTCAACAGCCAAACCATGAAAATATAGATACTCAGAATACTGATTGTCAGCAAACAGAGCCTGGGCATGCTCAGTGGCCCGCGCCCCCATTGTCACAATCTGAGCCGGCAATACATCATAACCAGTGCTACTTGCCGAGAAGAAATCAGAAATGCAAAAGTGGCGGCCGAACTGCTGCCGGGGAAAATCAAAGCGCAACCATTCCTCTAAATCAGGCAACTCAATACCAGAATTAGTACCAGAACTAGTACCAGTTCTAGAACTAGTACTAGACTCTAGACCAGTCGGTTTGTATACCACCAATTGGTTGCCATTGGAGCGGCAGGGAAAATAGCCGTAGACAGCTTTAGGTTCAAGCAACTTTTGCTCGATACAGCGCTGCTTCAATTGAGCCAACATTGGTGTTATTTTCTCAGCCACCATGGCCTGATAGTCAGCGTCTGTGCTATCACCTTGACGAACACGAAACTGTCCGCGAATCAGAGCATTTTCGTTTATGTAAGAAAAGACTTCGGCCAAGTCGAAATCACACACCGCCTTAGAGCCCCAAAATGGCGGAAGCACTGGCGCCTCATCAGCAACGTTTGAGCGAGACGAAGGCAGGTCCGGTACGACGAGAGAGGTGTCTTCTATACCAAATCTTATCTCTTCTATATCATCGTCATCATCAAGATCTTCACACTCAATAGCCGGAACCTGGGGCAAAAGCGAATGATCACCAGTGGCTATCACCTCCATAATTTTCAAATCATCAAAGGCATCTTGGCCATAATAGAGGGTGCCTTTGTAGACCTTGCGACAGTCTTCTTCTACATAACGTCTAGTTAAAGCTGCACCACCCAAAATCACCGGCACACTAATGCCCCGTTGGTTGAGTATCGAAAGATTCTCTTTCATGATTACAGTAGATTTGACGAGCAATCCACTCATACCAATACAGTCAGCATTGTTTTGTTCAGCAGCAGAAATGATATTTTCGATGGGCTGTTTAATACCAAGATTGATCACCCGGTAGCCATTATTTGTCAAAATAATGTCTACCAGATTTTTACCAATATCGTGGACATCACCCTTAACTGTAGCCAGTACCATAGTACCGCGGGTAGAGCCTTCTACTTTGTCCATAAAGGGTTCTAAATATGAAACAGCAGCTTTCATTGTTTCAGCCGATTGCAGCACAAACGGTAGCTGCATTTTGCCAGAACCAAAGAGATCACCAACAACCTTCATACCATCTAGCAAAATTGTATTGATGATCTCTAATGGCTTGTAGCTCTCCATTGCCTTTGCCAAATCAGCTTCAAGAGCGACACGATCACCGTCAATAATGCGTTGCTTTAGTATCTCTTCAATGGTGGCGTCGCTCTTGCGTTCCACTTTTGCAGTGGCGCCACCACTACCCTTCGCCTTATAGAAGTCGAGCAAGGCAAAGAGTGGGTCATAATCAGGTGTGCGAAGATCAAATATTAGTTTGTTATGAAAGTCGCGCTCCGACTCATCTATTTTATAGAGCGGCAAGATTTTCTGGGCATTCACAATGGCCATATCAAGGCCATATTGAACGGCGTGATGCAAGAAAACCGAATTTAAAATACGACGAATACGGGGGTCCATGCCAAAGCTAATATTGCTCACGCCTAAAATGGTCTTCACGCCTGGCAAATGTTCTTTGATAAGCTTGATGCCCTCAAGGGTCTCCAAGCCAAGGCGACGGTCATCTTCGTTGCCAGTAGAAAGCGTAAAAGTGAGAGCATCAAATATGAGGTCATAGGGTGCCAGCCCATGACCGCAAGCTAAATCATAAATGCGCTTAGCAATCTCAAGCTTTTTGTCGGCGCTCTTCGCCATACCCGCTTCATCGATGGTGAGAGCAACAGCAGCTGCGCCATAGCGTTTAATCAATGCTACTTTCTCAAGCATCTTAGTCTCGCCGTCTTCTAGATTGATAGAATTGACGATTGGTTTACCAGCAACCAAAGCCAGCGACGCTTCAAGCACAGCATACTCAGTGCTATCAATCATGATAGGAATTTGCAATTCAGTATTGAGACGCTTTATAAATTTGCTCATATCGGCCACTTCATCGCGGCCAACATAGGCAGTGCAAACATCAAGAATGTGAGCACCCTCGCGCTCTTGCTCGCGGGCCATGGCTACCATGCCATCAATTTGCTCTGCTTGCAAAAGATCTTTGAACTTCTTACTGCCATTAGTATTTGTGCGCTCGCCAACAATCAGAGGTGGCTGGTCAAGATCGAACGCTACCGAAGTATAAATACTAGCTGCCGAGGGAACGAAGACTGCTTGACGCTCCTTCGGCTCAACCTCACCAATCTTATTAACCACAGCCGCTAGGTGAGCGGGAGTAGTACCGCAACAACCACCAACAATATTGACGCCTTGGTCGTGGACAAAGTTATACAACGACTCAGCTAATTGATCAGGGGTTAGCTTGTAGACTGTTTCGCCATTAACATTTTCAGGCAAACCAGCATTAGGCAAGACCGACACTGCCCGCGGTGCATTTTGACAGAGATACTGCACCGGGTCAATCATCTCGCGCGGGCCAGTGGCACAGTTGATGCCGATGACATCAACTGGATAGCTCATCAAAGTAGTTAGAGCAGCTGAGATATCTGTGCCAACTAACATGGTACCGAGAGGCGGTGCTTCCAGAGTAACTTGAGTAATGATAGGAACACGCCGGCCCAATTGGCGTAGATAATCTTCTATGGCAATTACTGCGGCTTTAGCCTGAAGCAAGTCTTGCCCGGTTTCAAACTGCAAAACATCGACGCCGCCATCAACTAACCCACGCACTTGTTCAAAATAAGAAGCGCGCATTTGCTCAAACGAAATGTGGCCCAAAGAAGGAATTTTCGTAGTTGGACCAATCGAACCCGAAACAAATCGCGGCTTGCTATCGCTATAAGCCCTCGCCACTTCTCTAGCTAGACTAGCGGCCTTCTTGTTCAGCTCGTAGGTGCGATCTGCCAAACCAAATTCAGCCAGAACGATGCTAGACCCACCAAAGGTGCAGGTCTCAACCACATCACAGCCAACTTTAAAAAACGATTCGTGAATCTCAGAAATGACATCGGGACGGCTAGAAACCAATATTTCAGGACAATTTTCGCAGTTTTCATAGTCATCGAGAGTAAGGTCATAGGTATGAACTGATGTGCCCATGGCACCATCAAAAATCAATACTTTTTTCTTCAGAGCCTGCAAAAAATCCAAAGTGTTTCCTCAAAAGTTAACGCGCTGGCATAAAGCCCAATGCTTTGACACTTTTCTGTCCATCCTCGGCCAGACAGAAGGCGACAAATTTACCAACACGCTCTTCGTTAGCTTGATTGTAGTAGACATATAGAGGCCGCGAAAGGGGATAGTCAGTGCCTGACAAAACGCCCCCTTGCTTCGATTCTGGCGATTTCTCAGTAAGCTTTAGCTTCAAAACTTTGACTTTATCTGTAGCTTTAGCCGCCTGGGCCATACCAACAAAGCCAATTGCTAAGCGATTGCCCATAACTGCTCCAATCAAGGCCTCAGATGAGGGCATTACTTTAACAACCGGAGCATACGGTTTAGAAGAAAGCACGTGCTCTTGAAAGTAGTCAGCCGTGCCGCTAGTTGACTCTCTGCCGAAGGCTCTAATCGGCTCTGCTGCTAAGTCTTTGCTCAACTGTTTCCAGGTGAGAATTTCACCAAGATAGATCTTCGCCAAGTCAACTAAGTCGATCTCAGCTAACTTATTCTGCGGATTAACTACAACGGCAATGGCATCACGAGCCACCATCAAGCGCTTGAGGTGAACACCTTTGCTATGAGCAGCCTTATGCTCTTCCTCTGTAATTTCACGAGAGGCAGCAGCTAAATCAATTTCGCCGGTGAGCAAATCATCAATACCAATACCGGTATCACCATCTTTTACAGATATCTGCAAACCAGGCTTGCTTGCCATGTAATCGTTGGCCCATTTCTGCATCAAGCTCTCCATGGTGTCCGAGCCTTGAACTACAATCGACGACCCATCTTTGGCGCCTGGCAATGTTTGCCCCAAGTCAGCTTTAGGAGCCGATGTACAACCGGCCAAAACGAAGCTTACGCCGCAAGCTACGGCCAGTAGGGCCTTTTCACACTTAAATAATCGGGGATGCCAGTTGATTCTTTTCATACAGCGCTCCGTCGAATTTGAGTCTCTATTTTCAGCCCTAGAAGGCTGATATGACAGCAAAAAGTGCTCAATATTTACCTTTCTAGGTGACTTATCTCTAATGCGGCGGTCAAATCAGCAAGAAGCTCCCGTGCCGAACCATAGCGCTGATCGAGTGCAAGAGCAGTGGCTCTGGCCACGATCCCGTCTAAAGCTGGTGAAATCTTGACCAGGGCTGACGGACGCGAGCAGGTTAGTGGTTCTGGCTCTTGAGCTGTGAGAAGAAAATAGAGAGTGGCGCCCAGAGCGTAGATATCGCTCTGAGCACAGGGCTTGCCCCTAAACTGTTCCGGTGGAATATAGGCATGCTTGCCGACAACAGTGGCACCAGTAGCGTTCTCAAGCTGCCTTGCTACGTTGAAATCGACCACTTTTATCTCACCGGCGAGATTGAGCATGATATTGTCGGGGGTGAGGTCTCGATGAATCACTGGTGGATAGAAATCATGAAGGTAAATCAGCACCTGACAAAGCTTAGCGCCAACCTCGCGGACAAATTCCTCAGACTGCTCTCCTTCACTCTGCACCAATTCTTTAAGAGAACGACCATCGACAAACTCAAGAACCAAATAACCGCGATAGTCTTCCACAAAGCAATCGAGAAGCTTGACCACACCAGGATGATCAAGGCGAGTGAGAATATCTGATTCATGCTTGAGCTTGGCAGACAACCGCTCTAATACAGCGCTGCCTTGATAAACAGGCATAATATATTCTTTCAATACTACATCCGGCAAGACTACATCCGGCGAGTTAACCTCAGAGCAAGAACCGGCACCATCATTGACACAAGCCAAGTAAGCATTGCCCTGACCTCCACCACCCAGTACTCCAACCACCGTGTAGCGACCACCGTTGAGGGTAATGCCAGAAGCAAGAAGACCGTCGCGTTGGCGAATATTGGCAGTTGAAAATTGATGCAACCATAATTCGGTAAATTGAGCAGATCCAAGGCTCTTGTCTTGCTCTGGTCCTAGCTGGCAGGAGGCATGGGGAGCCCAAGTACGAACAGCGTTGAGGAGGGATGCCCGCGAATTGTCCATCAACAAATCGTCGTATCGCAAGGTATAACTTGCACCCAAAGCCGTTTTTATTACTAGGTGCAATTCTTTATCTGGCGTAAACCGGTTCAAGTGCTTCAGCTCGATTCTATCGACAGACGACCAAGGTATAACAATCTCGGCAAAAAGCTCATCAGTTAGCTCCATGCACAGCACCATATTTGATGGCAATACTTTCAGCCTCTTCGGCTTCTCTAAGATCCACAAGCCTAGAGTAACAAGCACAAGCAAGCTGGTTATAGTGAGAACCGCCGGCAAGCAAGCCCCCAGCAGCACTGGTCCAAACCACGAAGAATGGAATCGATCAGGAGATGAGCAGATGTTATAGGTGCAATAAAATACCAAAATAGCCAGAAAGGCTAGATTGGTTTTGAGAAAAGTACCAAAAAATAAGGAGCGCTGATCTAACCTTCGATAAATACGTAAAGCCGCCAAGCGCAGACAAATTTCAGCATTAGCGCTACCGGCAAAAGATGATACTTCCGAGCCACCCGAGCTGCTAACAAAAGAACCAACCTCAGCCATAACCCTCTTTACTTTAGAGTGATTGGTCATAGCTTTTGCACCCGCTCAATCAGCTCATCAATAGTCTTGATGCGCTCACTGACACTCTGACAGGTGCAGTCAGCAATGAGCTTATCTAGGCTGGCCGCAATCGGCACTACCTGTGCTGCATGCAATTCGCTCAAGGGCTCTGGATCAAGACCAGTGAGAGCAAAATAGGCTGTTGCACCTAGCGAATAGATATCTGAACTCAGCCCAGCCTTCCCGCGAAATTGCTCGGGGGCAATATAAGACTGCTTGCCAACGAGAGTGCCTGTTGCAGTACCGAGAAGGGCATTAGCAGCGCCAAAATCAATCAGAGAAAGGGCACCATCGCGAGCTAAGACTAAATTATCAGGAGTAACATCGCGATGAATGAGAGGTGGATTTTGACTATGCAAATATTGCAAGATCTCCGCTGCTTCGAGCAGCCAACGCACCACCACAGCCGCTGGCTGGGCACCCTGCTCAGCAACAAAACAGCGCAAATCTATGCCCTCAATATGCTCAAGCAAAATGTAGTTACGGCCGGCACTGACAAAATAATCAATGACCCTGGCTATTCGATCATGACTAAGAGAACTCAGCAACATCGATTCACGAGCAAACATCTCTAGTGCTTTTGCTTTCAAGCTATCATCAGAGCTAAGTGGCAAGACTGCTTCCTTTAGCACGTAAAGCTTGATTAGACCAGAGTTAGCTTCTTCTGGTTTTGATACCAGATAGACAGCAGAAAGACCACCAAAAGATAACTGTCCTTCAACTTTCAAAGAGCGGCTAGCGCCTGATGATTGATAGTCAATTGCTTGACCGGGCTCAAGGGGCACAAAGATGGTAGAACCAAAGCGACTGGTAAGCTCCTCCTCCCACATCTGAGTAAAGGATGCATGAATGCTTTGCCTTGGGCCAATCTCTGAAATATTGAGATCAAGGGCATTAAGGGCCGGTTTAAATTTTGCCTGAGGAGCATATGCCTGAACAGACAAAATAAACTCTTTAAGATCATGGCGAGCCAAGCCATTTAATGCTAAGCCAATGCGAGCACCATCGCTAAATTGTAGAAACATTCTTTGGGGATGAGATCGTTCAGAAATGCCTGTGCGATCATTGAAAGCAAAGTCGACTTCAAGCAATGCTGACCACGGGCGTGAAATACAAAACTTAGAATCGAAAAGAAATTGCCAGGGCAGTCGCAGCCCCTCTTTGCTAACAACTAACTTGGTATCAGCGCAGACATTGACAGTCAAAACACCAACCAAAGTCAGCAACAGATAAAACAATATCGGCGCCAGGAAAATCTCAGCCCCAGCCGCCCCAGTACTCAACTTACCCCAGGCTTCAAAGGCTAAGCTAAAAGCGGCAAATAGTGACCAACCCAGCCAAATCGGCGAAAGAGCCAAGAGTAAGGCCAGGGCAGCAAAACCAGCACGATAGCGCAGAACCACAGGCTCACTTAAAAGCAGGAGATGAGGGTCGCTTGCCGAAGCGTTCAAAATCTTTTCGGTTGTCAGCTGAGGGGTTGGCTGTATTGGCATAAAGTAAGGCTATGGCCTTGCACTATAGGATCTTGCTTCCGACTATTTGCTATTTGCCCGTTCATACAAAAAACTCCCCCCAAAAGCCATGGGGGGAGTTTTAAGAGTCTGTAGAGAACAGAGCAATTATTCTTCGTCGAATTCTTCCATGTCTTCACTGTATTCGCCGAACTCATCAGCTGATTCGCTGGTGGCTAGGAGAATTTCGGTTGTCAGTGTAGCGGCGCAGTCAGGTGAGACACCGACCGAAGTCAAAGTCTTAACCCAGTGCACAACTTCATCTAATAAAGCAGTGTCCATAACTGATTCTCTCTCTGTAGCTGTAGCTGTTTGCGACATTATGTTCCCCTACTTCTTTAATATTTCAAATTCCAATAATAATTCAAAATCCGATAACTTGTTTTTTTTGCATCAGTAATCGCCCATGCTACTCCACCAGAGAGGGCTTGTGTAGCGCTCTTTGTTTAAATTCTTTCAAAACGACACGGGGTATATCTAGGCGATATCGCCGACAGAAATTCTACCGTCTATTCTTGTACATCGAGCTGCCATTCCAGTGTAATACGGTCTCCTGCTCGACCAGGAGCAGATTTTTTGGGTCGATCGGCTTTTCTCTCTTCGTAAGCCTTAATCATGGCCTGGGTGCCCATTTCTTGGCTGGCGCCCTTGCCCGCCGTGGCCATAGCCGCCTCAAAAAGCTCAAAAGCAAGACGTGTACCAGGAAGGCGACCAGCCGGGTCAAGATTTTCAAACGCCAGGCGCAAGTCTTTTAGCATATGGTTAGTAGCAAAGCCCGGAGCCATGTCATTGGCCAATATTCGCCGTCCAAGATTGCTGAGCGACCACGAACCACCAGCACCGTTCTCCAGCACATCAACCACTAGTTTTTTATCTAAACCAAGCTCTTCGGCCATCGAAAGGGCTTCGCAAACACCAATCAAGTTAAGGGCGCAAAGAGTTTGATTAGCTAACTTTAGAGCCTGTCCATTGCCCGACTTGCCGCAATGGCGAATTGTCTTGCCCATAGTAGCTAAATAGGGCTCTATTTCTTGAAAGACCGCCAAATCGCCACCGACCATAATCGTCAACGTGCCTTGCTTAGCGCCAATGTCGCCCCCGGTAACCGGTGCATCTAGAAATTTCATTTTGGCATTAGCCAGTGACTTCTCAATCAGGCGCGCCGCCTTCGGGCCGATAGTGCTGAAATCGACAACTACGCAGCCCGGCGGGGCTAGCTCTGAGACCCCACCTGGACCGGTCAAAACGGCCTCGACGTCGCGTTCATCGCCCAGGCAAGTGAAAACAATGTCACTGCCGGCTAGACAATCTTTCAAATGGTCGAAAACCTCAGCCCCAGAAGCCTTGGCAACGGCAATTCCAGCCGCGCCAGACGAGCGGTTCCAGACCTTAAGACGAGCAATATTTTTTTGGAGGCCCAAGCCTGAGGCAAGATTGGCAGCCATTGCTGAACCCATGATTCCCATGCCAAGAAAGCTTACGCTCTTGGTCAAAGCTGCCTTTGCATTTTCAGACACGGCTGTCTCCTAAAACCTGAACTAGCTAAGTTGACCCAGTAACATTGAATAGAGATTAGCGGTTTCAGTCGATTAATCTCCAGTTGACAGGCATCATTTTTAATCTTTTACTTTAGAATTAGATTTAGCTTAGAATTTAGAACAATGTCAGAAAACCCAGCCTTCCAGAAAATAAAAGGAACACACTCATGCCGAGACTCGGCCTTGAAGTGTGTCGACTGCAACGGTCAAATTTGCCCCAAATGTTTTGTCCAATGCGCAGTGGGTAACCGCTGTAAGAAGTGCGCCAGCCGCTTCACTTCCCATGTGCTGCTCACCAGCCCCAAGGTTCTAGCAAAGCTTTCAGCAGCCAGCATCTTGCTCGGAATCGCCTGGGGTTATATAGAGCCGCACCTAGATATCATGGGTATGTACGGCTATTTTATACAGTTCTTCGCTGCGGTTTTCTTAGGTAGGTTGCTACATAAGGCCGCTTCCTACAAGCTCGGCACAAAAGTAACCACAGTGGCAGCTCTCGCCCTTATTATTGGCCTTGCCATTGGCCCCAGTAGAGATACGCTTCTTAACGCCATTCAATACTCCAATTTGCCGCCAGCCGAAGGCGGTGACCCCAATGCCTTAGGCGGGGAGCTAATTAGGCTCTCTATTTTCCTGATTGGGGCGCTGATGCCTTTTATCCGCAAAAACTAATATGGGATAACCTGAAAGTTTGGCAAGCGCAAAAATCGGGTAATCTTAGGATCTACTCAGAAAGAGCATGATGGAAAGTTTTAGCAAAGTCTGCCCGACTTGCAAAAAAGAATATAGCAATGAGGTTGTTGTCTGCCCGGATGATAGCAGCCAGCTTGCCCCCCTTGCCAAAGATGCACTAATTGGAACAGTATTTGCCGACAAGTACGAGATTTTATCAGTACTTGGCGCCGGTGGCATGAGCGTCATTTACAAGGCTCGCCACAAATATATGGAACGCATCTGCGCTGTGAAGCTGCTACATCCTTTTCTATTGTCAGACTCGTCTATGTTTCAACGCTTTCAATACGAGGCAAAAGCAGCTAGTAATCTTTCTCATCCTAATGTCGTGGCCATGCACGACTTTGGTATCACCAATGATGGCAAGGCCTATCTGGTCATGGACTACTTAGAAGGCGAAGATCTCTCGACAGTACTAGAAAGAGATGTCTCTTTAACTGAGCCACAAGCTCGCGAAATTTTCAGACAAGCATTAGCCGGCCTCGACCACGCCCACTCAAAGGGTGTGATTCACCGTGATTTAAAGCCAAGCAATCTATTTTTGATACCACAAACTGACGGCAGCGTTCTAGTCAAACTGGTCGACTTTGGTATTGCCAAAATTACTGATTCTGGCAGTGCTGCGCAAAATCTAACTAGAACCGGTGAAGTGTTCGGTTCGCCTTTATACATGAGCCCTGAACAGTGTGCAGGCAAATCACTAGACGCCCGTTCCGATATCTACTCACTAGGCTGCTTAATGTATGAAGCTTTGAGCGGACGGCGACCATTAGTGGGTGAGTCAGCCTTAGAAACAATGCATATGCATATAAAAGACATGCCACTGACACTTTCGCAAGCTGCACCAAAACTAGAAGTTTCACCTCAACTGGAAAATGCAGTAATGAAGTGTCTCTGCAAGCGTCCAGATGATCGCTTTAGCAGCGTGGCCGAACTCTATCAAGAAATATACGGCGAACCTCTGCCGAAAGTACCGGTAGCACATTCGACAAACGGCACCGATTCGCAAATTGTCATTCCCCTGCCAAGCAATGCTGCTACGGCAGCACCAACACGCAAAGCCGATGAAATCACTGACAAATCTGGCCTCTATTTAACTCCAAGTGACAAGAAAAAATTGCTACCAATAGTAGTGGCACTAGCTATTTTCACCGTAGTGCTTAGCTCTGCCACCTACTGGGTTGTATTTGTCTGGCCCGGCCCAGAAAACGACCGGGGCACCCTAATTAACCGTTGGACTTATACTTTCTGGATTAGTCGCGGCGAAGAACTGGCCAAACAAAATCACTTTGAAGATGCCAGCAATGCTTACGACAAAGCCGAAGCAATAGCCGATAAGTTTGGCGACAACTTTGGTCGCAAAGTAAATGTTCTGCGAGCCAAGCTAAATCTAACCAGCACGATGAACCAGCCCACAAAAACAGAACAGATTCTGCGCAGCTTAGGTCAAGTAAATCGAGATCGAGCGCTCGTTGATTGTGAGCTATCGCGAAAAGAAATAGCCAGAATTGACTCACTGTATAAAGCCACCTTGGCAAGCAAACAAGTTGGCAGCAAGACATCGGTTTACGAACTAGCTCTGCAAATGGGCACCAAAATAGAAGCATTTATTGGTGTCTCGCGCAGGCTTGGCGCCGTTCAAGCCTATGACGATCAAGAAGATTTGCTGACTCGGGCCTATCAACTCTATTCACAGCTAGCTGGCGACGACGACCCGCAGCTAGCCGATCTAAAAACAGAACTAGCTTACTCGCACTGGCAGCAAGATGAAGTAGGACAAGTAAGGCCGCTACTAAATGAGGCCTTAGCAATAAGAATCAAAGTCAATGAACGCAACAAAACCCAGACTAGCAACCTAGATGAAGGCGAATCTTGGCTAAGACTAGGTCAATTCGATCGCGACCGCAGCAAGTTTGCTGAAGCAGACAAGGAACTGGAAAAAGCCCTAAAAATACTGCATCAATATACGAAACTCGATAAATCAAACAATAACTCTGTGCGTGCCTACAAATTACTGATAGAAGCGCTCAATGCCATGGCCGACTATAAAGTCCAAATTCACAAAGAAACCGAAGCCGCCGTGCTGCGCGATGAAGTAGCTGCGCTCAAGAAAGTAAAGCTCGACTATCATCCTACGATTGAATAAATAATGTTGACCGACTAACAAGAGCGAAAGTTTTGAATCGCGCCTTTGTCAGCGCTCGACTCGCCCTAATTCTTAGGCCACCAGCTATCAGGTAAATCATCAAAATAGTCGGCTTGATTACTCAACCAGTAGTCACCCAGATTCGCTTTATCCTTGAAAAAATAAAATCGCCAAGAGTTGGTGCCGCTACCAAGGGACGAGATGTATACCTTGGCACCTGACGGTATCTCCTTTTCAGTCAGGTTAGGTTTAAAAATCTTATCAACAACCTTCAAAGATATGCCGGGATAAATAACATGATTGCTCATTATTTCAAAGCATGCGAATAGTCTGTCATTCTCCGACCGGGCTTCTCTATATCTTGCGATCAGTGTACGTTTGAGTTTTGAAGACGGCTGTTCGTCTAGATATGGCGCATGTTTTAAATCGCAATTCGTGATGGAATATCGCACTATTTTGCGCTCGGAGTTCCACTTACAACTTAAAAACATATCGCTCCTGCTGTCAGGGAAGATTGTATTTAAGCCAGTTCCTAGAATCCCTTTCTTAGGCAGGTATTTATTTTTCTGATTTATGATTTGCTCTAGTTCTGACAACGGTGCATTCTTGGAAATATTTCCGTTCTCGATAGACTTGACTAGAACTTCAAGTTTACCTTGCTCTGTTTTGGAGTTTTGGTAACTGCTCGCAAAGTCTTCGGTCGTCAAAGCGTAAGTTGGCCTGAGGCACGACAGCGTTAGACAGAGTGAAATTCCTATGATTCCTATAATTCCTGAAAGTTTCATTCCTTAACCCCTGCAAGTAACGCACCAAATTTCATTTGGATATATATCTGAAACTGGCATTGGATCTCCTCGCCAATGGGTCTGAGTGCTCATTTCCGTTTCGGTCAGTGGCAGCATGATTCAAGCCTTGATACGGGTCCCTCGCTCCGGCACAGCGTCACGAAAAAGATTCGGTAGAATGCTCCAGAAGTCTGAATGCCAGATAAATACAAAAGGTTCTTTGCCACCGACGCTCAATCGCTAGATGCCGGCTCTAAAGCCACAAACTAAATGATGCACTGGCCTCCGTACTAGCCAGTGCACCACAACGGCAACCGCCTTAGACGACAGCCTGCCTAAGCAAACCCTACCATAGCTTAAATTACTTACTCGCTCCAGCTAAGACAGTAACTTTAGCCAAACCAGCTTCAAGGTCTTTGACAAGATCGTCAATATCTTCGATACCCACAGACAATCTCACTAGAGCATCAACAACGCCACGAGCATCGCGTTCTGCTTTAGGTATTGAACCATGGGTCATCGATACTGGATGGCAAACGAGAGACTCGACACCACCAAGACTTTCAGCTAGCGAAAACAGTTTGGTCGAGCCCAAGAATTGACGAGCGCTCTCTTCGCCGCCTTTGAGCACAAACGAAACCATGCCACCGAAGCCATTCATCTGCGCTTTAGCAAGAGCATGCTGGGGATGGCTAGCCAAACCTGGATACATAACCTTCTCAACAGCTGGGTGTTTTTCTAGATATTGAGCAATGGTCATAGCATTTTTCTGGTGAGCTTCCATGCGCACAGCTAGTGTTTTCACCCCGCGCAGAACGAGCCAGCAATCCCAGGGGCCAGGCACAGCGCCAACGGCATTCTGGTGGAATTTCAGAGTTTCGTAGAGATCATCGCGGGATGTAAGAACAGCACCACCGATAACATCACTATGGCCACCAATATATTTAGTGACTGAGTGCACAACAATATCGGCACCAAGAGCAATCGGGTTTTGCAAGTAAGGGCTAGCAAAAGTATTGTCTACAACAGTGATGAGTTTGCCAGCTTTTGCCACTTCAGCAATAGCTTTGATGTCACAGAGCCTGAGCAATGGGTTGGTTGGTGTCTCAATCCAAATCATTTTAGTATTGGGCTGAATAGCGCCCTTTACCTTTGCCGCATCGCTAGCATCAACATAAGTAAAAGTAATACCGTAGCGCTTCCATACTTTTTCAAATAATCGATAAGTGCCACCATAAACATCATCACCGCAAATAACATGATCACCGCTCGAAAGCAGATTCATGATATTGCCTTCGGCAGCCAATCCTGAACCAAAGCAAAGGCCATATTTGGCGCCTTCCAGAGCAGCCAAACATTCTTCTAGGGCAAACCTAGTAGGATTCTGCGTCCGGGCATATTCAAAACCCTTATGCTGATTCAGACCTTCTTGCACATAAGTAGAAGTTTGATAAACTGCTGGAATAATTGCTCCAGTAGTTGGATCTGGCTCTTGGCCTGCGTGGATAGCCTTGGTCGAGAACTTCATCGATAATCTCCTCTGATATTTTTTATGCCTAGGTTTATGCCTAGACAGTAATTTTGGTGCCTTTGGCTTTGACTTCGGGGGCTTCGATACGACTCGATGCTTTCAAGTGCGAAACAATGTCGAACTTGGTCAACACAGCGCAGGCCTTACCCTCTTTAGTGAGAACAACCATATTGCTACCCAACTTGAATTGCTTATAGACTCTATCGATTTCGCTATCGACATCAAGCTGAGGGAATGGTCGCCCCATTACCGATGAAACAGAAGTTGATTCTGGGTGTTTGCGCTCATAAACAATTTGCATTGTAATCAAATCATTGATATGACCGACGTTTTGACCGTCAGCAGTGACAACAGGAAGCTGATCGATTTCATATTTTTGCATAATTTCGATAGCCATCTGCACTGTATCATCAGGCTTGATTGTAATCATGGCTGGTACTTTGCCTGAGCTGGTCTTACCAGCAAGCAAATCTTTAGCAAAGAAACTCAAACCTTCAGCTTGCAAGTAACCAAACTCGCGCATCCAATCATCAGAATAAATTTTGCTCAAATAGCCTCGGCCGCCATCGGGCAGAATTACTACAATTACATCTTTTTCAGTCATGCCGGCAGCCACTCGCAGGGCCGCTACAGTAGCCGTTCCACACGAGCCCCCGACGAGTAGTCCTTCTTCGCGCACTAGACGACGAGCCATTAAGAAAGACTCTTTGTCAGATACACGCTCGAAGTGATCGACAATTTTCAAATCGGCATTACGTGGAATAAAGTCTTCGCCAATACCTTCAACTTTGTATGAGCCTGGTGTGTCGCCAGAATAAATGGAGCCTTCTGGGTCGGCGCCAATAATTTTGATATTGGGATTTTTTTCTTTCAAATATCTAGCAGTACCAGAAATGGTGCCACCAGTACCTGCACCTGCCACCAAGCAAGTGATCTTGCCTGAAGTCTGTTCCCAAATTTCTGGCCCGGTAGTCTCATAGTGTGCATCGGGATTATTAGGATTAGCAAACTGATTGGGCTGGAAAGAACCAGGAATTTCCATAGTCAAGCGATTAGCGACCGAATAGTAGCTCTCGGGGGAGCTAGCCGAAACCGTGGAGGGAACCATCACTACTTCGGCACCGTAGGCCTTAAGTAAGTTGATTTTCTCAGGGGCAACCTTGTCAGGACAAATCAAAATGCATTTATAGCCTTTGACTGCGGCAATTTGTGCCAGGCCCGTGCCGGTGTTGCCCGAAGTTGGCTCGATAATTGTGCCGCCCGGTTTGAGCAAGCCAGCCTTTTCGGCTTCCTCGATCATTTTCAAGGAAGGTCTATCCTTGATCGATCCTCCCGGATTAAAAACTTCAAGCTTGGCCAAAATTGTTGGCTTCAAGCCCAGAGTCACCTTGTTAAGCTTAACAAGTGGAGTTTGACCTATAGTTTCCAGGATGTTCTCGCAGTACTTCACAAGGAAGTCCTCCATTACAATATGTATGAGAAAGAATAGGTTTAATTATACGGCGATGACAGACAACAAAAACTGCTACAAACCTGAAGATCTATCAGATTTTGATTGGAAAAATGACCTCGGGGCGCCTGGAGCCTACCCCTTCACCCGCGGAATTTACCCAGATATGTACCGATCGCGCAAATGGACAATGCGTCAGTATGCGGGTTTCGGTAATGCTGAAGAGACGAATAAAAGATTTAGATATCTCTTAGGTAACGGCCAAACCGGACTTTCTGTCGCCTTTGACTTGCCAACCCAAATGGGTCTCGACTCAGACGACCCTATGGCTTTAGGCGAAGTTGGCCGCACCGGCGTGCCCATTGATACCCTCAAAGACATGGAGCGCCTCTTTGATCAAATCGATCTTGGCAAGGTATCCACCTCTATGACAATCAATGCCACGAGCGCCATTCTACTTGCCATGTACAGAGCAGTAGGAGTAAAGCAAGGAGTTAGTGCTGCCAATTTGTCAGGCACAATTCAAAACGACATTCTTAAAGAGTACGAAGCGCGCAACACCTATATTTTTCCGCCCAAGGGCTCAATGCGCTTGATCACTGACATCTTTCAGTTCTGTGCCAGCGATATGCCTAAATGGAATACTATTTCGATTTCTGGCTATCACATTCGCGAAGCCGGTGCCACGGCCGTTCAAGAACTGGCTTTCACTTTTGCCAATGCCATTGAATACGTGCGAGCGGCACAATCTTCAGGCTTAGAGGTAGATAGTTTCGCTGGGCAATTGTCGTTCTTCTTTGTGGCCCAAATGAATTTCTTTGAAGAAGTGGCCAAATTTAGAGCGGCCCGGCGCATCTGGGCAAAAATCATGCGCGATCAATTTGGCGCCAAAAGCCCCAAGTCACAAACCTTGCGCTTCCATGTGCAAACGGCTGGCTCTAGCCTCACCCTGCAACAACCAGACAACAACATTGTGCGAACCACACTAGAAGCATTAGCAGCGGCTCTCGGTGGCTGCCAATCACTGCATACAAACTCTAAAGACGAAGCCATTGCCTTACCCACCGAAGCTTCAGCGCTGACAGCTCTGCGTACTCAGCAAATTATCGCCTTCGAAACCGGTGTTACCAATGTGGCCGACCCCTTGGGCGGCTCTTACTACATCGAGGATCTCACCAATAAAATCGAAAAGGAAGTTGAAGAATACTTGCGCCGCATCGAAGAAATGGGCGGTGCCATCAAAGCAGTTGAAAGCGGCTACATTCAAAAAGAAATTCAAGATTCAGCCTATGAAGACCACCAAGATATTGATCGTAAGGTGAAATTGGTTGTCGGGGTCAACTCCTTTATAGATGAGCACGAAGAAGAGATAAACGTGCAGCGTATCGACCCAGCCTTAGAAGGGCGCCAAGTGACAGCACTTCAAGAACTCAGAGCCAGCCGAGACCAAGAAAAAGTAGCTGCAGCGCTAGCCAAGTTGCACCTTGCTGCTAACTCTTCAGAAAACCTTATGCCTCTAATTTGCCAGGCTGTGGAATGCTATGCCACAGTCGGCGAAATCAGCGGCACTCTTAAAAAGTCATTTGGCAAATTCAGGCCGATGGTGACAATTTAAGTGACAACCTGCGACGGTAGCCAAGCGGCCAATATTTTGTTTTCGATGAAGACATCTTCATCTTTGATGGAGATACAGACTGGCTCTGGTGCAGGTCAGAGCAAGGTGACAATTAAATGGCGAAAAACTACTGGCCGGTAGCCAATCTGCTGGTGTATGCTGCCATCTGGAACGGCACGTTGCCAGTAAACGTTGTCAATCTAGCAGCTCTGTCAAGCGGTTGACGTCAAGAGCTGAGCTCTCTTATTGGTTACTAACAAATATTGGTTGCTAAAAAAAGGTATCTAGGAAGCATGGTTCAAAAGGCTGGCCTAAAAAAGATATTGGTCACTGGTGGAAGCGGGATGATCGGCCGCGCCATTATCTCGAGACTGGTTTCAAGCAACCAGTGCTTGGTCAGAGCGCAGGTACGCGACAGGCTCGATGCCCGCTCAAAAATGGCCAATGGCGTCGACCTAACAGTAGTTGATTTGCACGCAGCCGATTTCACTCGGGTGGGCGATCAAGAAATGCGCGCCCTAACCAAAGACATTGAGTTTGTCGTGCACGCCGCTGGCCTAGTGCACCAAGAAGCAGCTTCTTACCAAGAGTACGAAGTTGTAAATGTAAGAGCCACCCAACAATTAGCTGAAGCCTGTGTGGCCAACGGCGTACACACCCTTGTATTTCTAAGCACTTCGGCTGTTTACGGCAAAGGCCCATTCAAAGACATCAGTGAAGCTGGCCCCTACTCAGCCAAAACCCCCTATGCCGTTTCGAAGATGACCAGTGAAAATTATCTGCAAACTCTAGCCCAGAAGATTCCGCGCATAATTGTGCTCAGACCATCTATGGTCTTTGGCGAAGGCGATCGAGGCAATATGCTTTCACTCATTCGTCAAATCAAAGAAGAAAAGTATGTGCACATTGGCAGCGGTGCCACACCGAAGAGCTTGATCTATTCAAAAGATTTAGCAGCGGCAGTGCACCTCTGCTTGCAGAGAGTGCCCAATGGTTATCATGTGTTCAACGTGGCTAACCCCACAGCAGTGTCGATGAGAGACCTAGCCGACAACATTGCCGCCACCATGAACATCACTAAGAAATTCAGCTCTGTGCCTGAAGGTTTACTAAAAATGGGCCTGAAGGCAGCACAAGCTTTTATGCCAGGGAAAATAAACGTCACTCCTGAACAGATAGAAAAACTAGCCACTGAAACAACTCTGGCCACCGATAGCCTTGTTGCTAGTACTGGTTTTGCTCCAGCCACAAATCTTCAATCAGCAATCAAGGCCGAAGTCGATTGGGCAACAACAAACAAACTTATCTAGATCAATACTTCAAAATCAGTGAGCGCCAGTCGTCTGTTCGCACTGAATTTCTAGGCGGCCTTACTACATTTTTGACCATGGCTTACATCATCGTGGTCAACCCAGCTATTTTGGCCTTTGCCGGTATTCCCCAAGGGCCTTCAACTGTTGCCACTATTTTGACCGCTGTGTTTGGCTGCCTAGCCATGGGTCTTTATGCCAATCGACCTCTCGCTGTGGCACCCTACATGGGCGAGAACGCCTTCATCGCCTTTGGCCTTGCTTCTTTAGGCATCAGCTGGCAACTGAGACTCGGGGCCGTCTTTGTCAGCGGCTTTGCCTTCCTCACCATGTCGCTGCTAAAAATCAGACCATGGTTAGCCAATTCTATTTCAAACAGCATGAAGCATAGCTTTGCCGCCGGTATTGGATTGTTTCTAACTCTAATCGGACTCTATGAAACCGGCATAATCGAGAGTGCCGCGCAAGGCATGCCCGCCAAAATATTGCTGTCAGCAGACGGTATCACCCTTGGTGCACCACCAGTGCCATTAAAGTTAGGCAATTTACACGATATAAAAGTGATACTAGCCATAATTGGCACAGTGCTGACAGCCACGCTACTGGCCCGCAAGACAAAAGGGGCCATACTAATTGGCATAATTGCCACAGCTGCTCTAGGTTTCGCTTTTAATGTGGGCGAGCTGCCTAAAGCTATTTTCTCAATGCCGTTTCAAGGCGAACTCAGCTTAGAGCCTATATTTTTAAAACTCGACATAGCCTCGACTTTAAAACTCAGCTTCTTGCCGATATTGCTCACACTATTTCTCATGAGCTTTCTCGATACACTGAGCACCATTGTCGGTGTCGGGGCAAATTGCGGTATGGTAGACGAGCAGGGCAATTTGACTGACATTGAAAAGCCAATGATTGTTGATGCCTGTTCTTGTATCTTATCGGCTCTGATTGGCTCATCCACTAGTGGTGCCTTTATCGAATCAGCAGCGGGCATTAGAGAAGGGGCGAGAACCGGCTTGGCTTCAGTCTTCACTGCCATGTTTTTCTTTGCTGCACTATTTTGCATTCCACTACTAGCGCCACTGCAGCATCTCAAGTACGCCTACGGACCGGCACTAATTTGTGTCGGCTTACTGATGCTCAATTCACTGCGCAAAATTGACGTGGACGATCTAACAGAAGCATTTCCTTCTTTTGCCACCATCGCCATGATGATTTTCACCTACAGTATTGCCAACGGCTTAACCGCCGGCCTCGTGCTATACGCAGTGATCAAAACCCTCTCGGGCAGAGTAAAAGAAGTATCTGCCGGAGCCTGGATATTGGCTTGTATGTGCATGCTCTATTTTGTTTTTGGACTGCCTCACTAAGAATAAGCTCCAGAAGGCTAGCAACGTACATATGCGTTCAACTGTTTTGCTCCAATCCGCTTCAAACCATGATTCAATGCCATTTTCAACCTGACTTCTCGAACCTGTGCTTGACCCAGCTTTAGAGCCCGCCTCTCTATTCTCACTGTATTCATAGCTATCTAATCTCCAAAATCGACTCATACAGCTCATTGCTGCGCGACAGGGGAGGTGACTCGGTATTGATTTTTACAGGATTAATTATTGATTCTTGATTGATATTTACTGTATACTACCTATAGTACAAATAGGTGGACTAGATGAATCACTACCGCGCAATGGCCTTAAACCCTGACACCAACTTGGAAAACGAGCTTCATCAAGGACAGCAAATGTTTGAGCTTGAGATGCAGTCAGTTAATTCCATTGAACAGCTTAGCCAGGAAGTCACCAAAGGTACTGTAGACGTAGTAGTTCTTTATGAAACGCCGGAATTGGCCGGGATGGATCTTTTGCACGCTGTCCGAAAATTTCAACCGAGCATACCGGCAATCCTTTTGGTTTCGCCAGCATCCGGTGCCTGGTCACAGACGGTAAACGACCCACGGACTGAACTAGTCTCTAGTCCGGCGCAGGCGATGGAACTCCAACATCGGATAGCAAAATTACTTACCCAAGTGGACCGCGCCACTAAGGCTGTCCCTGCCGGGCAATCCTTGACCTATGCCGTTGCCGAGCTTCGCAATCCGAGAAGCGGCAAACTTGACGCAACGATGATCGCTGACGAATTCGGCATAGCACTGGCTGATGTTGCCAGAGCTATCGGTAAGAAATTGCAGACTATCCACCAAACCCCCGACTCAGACGGTTTGCAAAAGCTTCTATACCCATATGAGCGCATTGCCTCAGCCGTCAAATACACGACCGGTTCATTGCAACCAGCTTTAAAAATCTGGCTCAACGCGCCCAATCCAACCATGCCTAACACGCTACCAGTTGAGTTGGTCAAAAAAGGACACGCCTCTCAACTTGCCGACCTTTGGGATGACACTTTGCTGGGGCATCCTGATTAATGCACCGAGGCAAGGATCTTACAGTGGCACTAAATGCGGTGCCGAGAACCAGAGTAACTGGAATTTTCTATCGCTCGATTGCGGAAGTAGCAATGCATAGCCTCTCGCCGCCGCAACCGCTTTACAGCCTAGGCGCGCGAAAGACTGGACAGCGGTTTACTCCCAAAAACGGCCCGGCATCACTATACCTATCGGCAAACTTTGAGACATCTTATATCGACTCATGGCACGGCCACTTCTATTGCCGCAAGCGGTCTTGCCTTCACTCCACCTCCGACTGTGATCATTGCTATATCAGTCGATATTGAGCGTGTTTTGGATTTGACAGTGCCAGCAGTCAGAGACAAGTTGGGAACCGATGAAGCCGAGTTAGCCGGACCATGGTTTGAGCAAATGATCACAGGCGATCTCGTGCCAACGCATTTACTGGCGCGGGCTGCTCATTTATCCAATTTGTTTGAGGGACTGAAATTCAATTCTGTCCAGAAACCAGGCGCTGTCAATCTTCTCGTCTGGCCGAAAAAGCTGAAAGCACCTTTTTTCGTTGAGGTTAATGACCCGAGCCGCAGGTTGTATCAGCGCATACCAAAGTGAAAGCGCAATCGAGCCCAGGCAGGCCATGCGGTGTCGACAAAGAAGCAATTAGTCTAGCAGGCCTTTTCATTAGACTTCGACAAATTAAGCGGGTACCAAACTGGCACCCCACAAGATCATCGTCAGCCACCGCCTGAGCTCATAGTGGATCCACCGCCGCCACCACGATAGCTAAAGCCAGAGAAAACGTTACCGTTACCAGCATAAGTGCGACTACCGGCATATTTAGCGACTTGTGCATAACCTGACTGGGCCTGATAGCGCAAAATTGGATTTTTACTGTAAGAGGCCACCCATGAATAATGGTCAATGGCACGCTGAGTCTGATTGAGATTGTGGTAGCAGAGACCCAAATAATAGTGGGTCATGTCATTACAAAAACCATTGCGATCAGCTAGTTCAAATTGTTCAGCTGCCGGGCCAAAACGTTTGTTTTGAAATTCCTGCCAGCCCAATTGGAAAGACTTTGGCGGCGTTTTCGATTTAGCAGTCTTAGATTTAGAAGCTTTTTTCGCTGCCGCCTGCTCGTTGACCGTTGCTCCGGCCGCAAGCGACAGAAGACAGAGACAAGCGACAAGGCTGTGGACAGTTTTACAGTTCATAGAGATCTTCTACCCATTCTCAGACAAATGCGTCGCCCCTTAAATTGCCAGGTCAATGTCCAGTTGATGTCTACAAAGCCCGGTTAGGCTGTATATACAGAGGGTTTAATATCAGGGTCAAGGATTTAGAAAATATGGCAACCGGCTCAGAAAATCTAAGGCAAACAGAGCAGCGAGAGCAGCCACTGGAAGGCGCCAAGCCGCTAGATAGCAAGCCGGATAGTGCTGCCAATTTGCGTAACCAATATTTTGACTGCCTGGCTAGTGGCAAAAGTAGCTGCGAGGTACCGACAAAACCGCAAGAGCAAATCGGCACTCTCGAACTTACGAACCCGTATACAAGCAATCCAAGCGATACAAGCAATCGCAGTGAGAAATCAGAAGCCTTGGTCGAGCAGCCCAGGCCAATCACTGCCGACACCGTCTTGCCGCGAGCACAGTGGACTTTAGCCTTTAACCTTACTACCACTCAAGATCACCAACCATCGAACGACGCTAATGCAGAGGATGCGCGCGTCTATGCTGGTGCACGCAACAAAACTGCTGAGCTTCTAGAGCTGGCAGCCACTACGGTGGGCAAACCAGTGACCCTGGTAGTACAAAATGCTCAAAGACCAGAATCTAGTGAAACAAGCCCAACTACAGACAATAAAGACAACAACAACCAGATAGTTGATGGACAGGCCCAGGCATCACTAAGTGCTTCGGCAAAAGACTCTGGCACTAGCGGCATGTTGATCCACACCTATCTAATACACGACGGCCAGATTCAAGAACTGCCTACTCGGCCTTCGCAAGGAGTGGCCGCCGATACCGAAGCCCTACTCAACATCGCCGGTCGACAAGCCCCCTCGGAACATCTCGCCCTATTTGCCCAAGGCCACGGCGGAGGCCCCCATGGAGTATCCGGAGATACCGGCCGAGCCACCCTGGCAGAAATGGATGCAGCCATCAAAAACGGTCTAGCCAGTAGCGGCAGAGACAAACTTGACTTGGTTGACTTTGATGCCTGCTCGATGGGGAATGCGGCGGTATTGGCAGCAGTGGCTTCGCGAGCAGACAATATTATCGCTTCACCAGAGATGGAAACCGCTGGTGGAGAGGACATTGACGCCCAAAATGTTAGAGCCATAGTTGGTGCAGTACTGAGCAATCCCGCCATGAATGGCCATGAACTAGGACAAAAAATAATTGATTTAGCAGCCCACGGGTCTAACGGCGGTGCCGCTGCGCCACGAGAAATCGATCGCATAGTAGCTGGCACAGATACACTCTCGCACTATAATGCCGCAGAAATTGGCCAGTTCAATCAACACCTCAATGTGCTTGGCTCAGCCCTAACTCAAGCATTCGAAAGCGAATCAAACCGGCAGGCCATTCTGACGGCAATAGGAGATGCTCCATTGGCCTCACAAGCAGGAGGAGTGAGAATTTCGGGGACACCTAGAGCGGAGTTGCGTGACTCAAAAACCTTTGCGGCCAATATACTGGCTGCGGTTGAAAACGGCTCGTTGAGTGACCCCCAAGGTCAAATCAGAAGCGCTGCCGAAGCGCTACAGGCTAGCCAAAATAGATTGGTGGCAGGCTACCATGGGGAGAAAGCCGGTGGTTACGACCGGCAAGGTGGCTTGAGTATGTTCTTGCCTGGCAGAACCTACCTAGACAACCAGGCCAGAGCAGATGAGCTCAATCCCGCTCATGACCTATCAGGGTTAGCCAGTAATGAGCGTTTCAGCAGCCTAGAAAACAAAGACTCTCTGCTCAGCCGTCTTGGTTATAACATTGAAGATATGCAGGAAGCGCAAAAGAAATCGGGAGTTGATATTAGCGCAATCGCACCAATTCTTGAAGCAAAAGAAGCACTGAGCAACGCCAACACCCAAGCCGAATACAGAGCAGGCCTAAGTTTACTTGGCGAAAGGGCCAGACAATTTGAGCAATCAGAAGCTGGTCAGCGCTTGAACCAGATGTATCTTGAACAAGCAAGGGCAGCTACAGCAAAGGCTTTTGCCGAAGAGATTAAAGCTCAAGACCAGAGCCAGTGGACAACGTTCTTGCGAAATCTACAGGCTTTGGCGCGCTGAAAAAAATAAAAAAATAGAAGAAGAACAAAAGAGATAGCACTACTGATGGTGCGGCAGACTCTCTCCATTCTGCGCCGCCGCTAATCGACTAGCGATGGTAGCCAGCCAGGGATTGGTATTCGAGTTAGCAGCCTGAGCCGAATTGACAGTTCTAGCACGCTCCAAGAAGAATTTGCAGTCAGTCAATTGATGGCGAGCGAGACTAATTAAAGCCGCCTGCACCAATACTTCCTGATTATATGGCTGGCGGCGAACGGCAAGCCTAATATGACTTTCGGCCTGATCTAAATGACCCAAAGCCAAAAGAATTTGTGCCCGCGTCATCAGCAAATAAGTGACGTCTTCGCCCTTGGTAAATGATTGTGGGTCTGATGAATACTTCTCAATTTCTTTCTGGGCGCCAATGGCATCACCTTGAGCTAATTTCGCCTGAGCAAGCAGACAGCGAGCTTTGAAGATGTATTCATGATTTTGATTGCCGTGTACGCCCTGACTCAATAACAACCGAGCGTCCTTTTGTGCTTGGCTATATTGACCTCGGGCCAAGTCTAGTTCTGCTTTTTCTAACAGAGCCAAACCATCATATGGTGCCAGCTTTAGAGCATGCTCTAAGAGACGACTAGCCTCAGTATAATCACGACGATAGAGACAAACGCGGACAATATTTAACCGTGGTTCAACATAGTCTAGCTTAAGAAAAATTGCTCGGCGCCAATCACGCACCGCAGTGCTGAAATCGGCCTGACGTTGTTCAGCCAATCTAAACTCTGCTTGCCCCAAGCCATTCCAACCGGCAGCGAACATTGGCTCTAATTTGACAGACCACTGATAATAATCACGAGCCAACTCAAAATTTGCTTCAGCAGCGGCTTTACCAGCGCTATTAAAGCAATAGTAAACCATCGCCCGCCGGCCGAGAAAGACAACAAGACTAACTAGAATCACACCTGTGACAAGAATTTTCTGCTTATTTAGCCAATTATAGGTTTTGCGCAATTGCTTCCAACTGTCGCCTTCAAATGAAGCATCTGGACCGGCGGCTGCCACCACTGAATATTCGTAGGGCAAATCACTTGGCATTGTTTCGCTAGATAGTGCACCACTTTTCGCAAAAACAACTTTCACTAATTGATCAAAAGTTTCTTTGCTGAAGAAAAAAGATGGAACGTAATTGGGGAAAAGCAAACTAGAAATTAGTTTGTTCTTGACCTCAAAATGGAAAAGTATGGTCAATCGCCTAGCCGTGTGCTTCAGTCCAAATAATTTAGTAAAGAAAATATTTGGTTCTATGGCCACAGCTCTGATAGATGTCCAGGGCACCACCCGGTCAAAGAGCGACAGCTTGATGCCTTTGTCGCTAATCCACACGCCACGACTGATAAATTTGAGCGATTGGGTAATCGCCAGAAAAGCCAAGAACCATATGACAGCGACGATTATCCAATCGCCAACCAGGCGCAAAACAAGACCTATAACTGAAGTGGTATTCGGGATAAGAGGAATGACATCTGTAATGGCCAAGACAAAGGCAATAAATACAGACGAACCAACCGCCAGTTGTGTCAGCGCTTGAGAATCAAAGGGATAAAGAGTTGGCTTCGTGCTGTCTATGTCAGACCCTGCTTGACTTTGAACGTTGCATGTAACGAATCTAAAAAGTTGGACAAAAACATTAGACCATGACATATTGAACAAGGGTTAATATTAACCGTGACGAATGAATGCGAGGTATGTCCTTTGAAAATCCTGATCATTGAAGACGACGTAAATATCGCGCGTCTCATCGAACTTGAGCTCGGCTATGAAGGTTATCAAGTTTCCGTGGCTCACGATGGCAATCAAGGTCTTGATCTTTTCAAGAAAGACCAGCCTGAACTGGTTCTTTTGGACGTGATGTTGCCGGGTCTTGATGGCATTGAAGTTTGCAAGCGCCTACGTGCCATGTCGAAAGTTCCAGTGATTATGCTCACCGCTAAAGACGGCGTACAAGACCGCGTAAGCGGCCTAGATAGCGGCGCTGACGACTATTTGACCAAGCCCTTTGCCACAGAAGAGCTTCTTGCCAGAATTAGAGCAGTAATGCGCAGAAAGCCTGCAGAAGGCATTCTTACTTACGCCGATCTCTGGATGGACCAGCTTAATCGTGTCGTGAAGAGAGGCGAACGCCAACTTGATCTTAGAGCTAAAGAGTTCGATCTACTAAGACTGTTTATGCAGTATCCAGAACAAGTTCTCTCCCGTGAGTTCATCTTCGACAAAGTCTGGGGTTATGACTTTATCGGCGAATCTAACGTGATTGAAGTATATATTCGCTACTTACGCTCAAAACTTGAAGACGCCACTTCTAAGCGTCTAATTCAGACTGTTAGAGGCGAAGGCTACGTACTGAGAGAAGAAGAACCTTCTCGCTAGTAAGCTAAAACAACAACAACAAGATCATATACAAAGAAGAAAGACCGGTTATTGACCGGTCTTTCTTCTTTGTCGGGGGATTAGCAGAAGCCAAAAGTATCCCAAAGCTAGAAATATACAGGAGCTACAACAATGCCTGAGAAGCAAATTTAAGTTCCGAAGAGCCTGTCAGGCGGAGCTAACAACAGCTTCAGTCGAGCTTGCAAGTCAGGCGCTAACATTTGCAGGGTTTTTAGGGCGCGGCATCTTATATAGGGGTTTTCGTCGTGAGCCAAATCAATCAAGATTTGCTCGGGCATATGCGGGCTTTCAGCAACTCCGTAGCGCACGTCAGCACTGCTATCAGAGGCCAAAAGGGCAAGCGAGTCGGCCGGGGTATTGGCATTCTCAGCCACTGCTAAACGCACTTCGTAATCACTATCAAAGACCAAGGCCTTAAGAATTTCTACCGGGGTCCTAGGATTCTCAGCTACCGCTCTACGAATACTTGCTGATTTGTCTTCCGCCAGGCGTGCCAAGACTTGCTTTGGGGTATTAGGATTACCAGCGACGACCCGGCGCACCTGCAGAATCTCAAGATCAGCCTCGCTATTGGCTTCGCTCTCAATCTTTTCTGCTGGCGATTGCTTCTCTTTCCGCATAGATACTGCTCCGTACTCTTTACTGAACTTATTTCATACCCATTGTCAAGAGACCTTAATCGCCAAAATATGGTGTTTGAGCCCAACCTGGCTTAGCTTTCACTTAGAGACAAAGCACTAAGAAGAGATTGCATAGTTTTGTAAAGCAGAATGGCAAATTCAATTGTGACGGATTAACCAGAAAAATAAGGCTTTCCCCTAACGCACTAGGGGATATGACTTCTTTTGACCGGTTTTCAGGGGGAAGTCCCACTGTAGGCGGAAAGAAAGCCAATATATTGCGGGTTCTACGGCTTGTAAAAAAAGATGTCGTAACGTTATGATAACTAGCATGTAGTTTAGGTATCTCTAAGGGAAAGCCCCGAAAGAATTACCTCGATGGCGATTCGCTAAGCCAACCATTGTAAAGACCAGGTGACACCATGAACACACTTCAAACTCGCTGCAACCCAAGTTTCTCCGCGGCTTCATCAAACGGCATAGAAGAACTCTTGTCAGTGGCTGAAGACGGCAATTTCGTTTTGAGCTTACCAACCAACCTCCAAGACTACCAACAAGAGCTTGAGCGACTTCTAGGCAAGTGCTTTAGTGGTCGCGCCAAGTCAGAGGGCACCCTCGCTCTGGCTCGACAAATGTCTATAAACTGGTGCCTATCCAAATGCAAACAGACAGGTCAATCAGTCGATCAGTGCCTCGATTTACTATCGTAATTTTCTGATAGAAAAACTCAATAAAAATTCCAAAGAGAAACGCTCAGAATAACTTCTGAGCGTTTCTCTTTATACAACCGGAACCGGCCAAATTATTTTGTTTCTGGCTTGGCCTCTGCCTTTCCATCGTCTTCTGAATCATCAGAATCGCTAGCATCATTTGAGCCATCGCCTGATGGTTCTATCGCTGCCACCACGGGAGTAACAGAAACAACCATATCGTCTTCGCCAACTTGTTGCATCTTAACGCCGGTAGCCATGCGGCCCTGAATACTGATTGCGTCAGCTTGCTGACGAACTACAACACCATTGGCGGTGGCAATTATCATTTCATCACCCGGCCGTACTACGCGCAGACTTGCTAGCCTGGAGCTCGCATTCTTGAACTTAGTACCAATCAAGCCAATACCGCCGCGGCCCTGTTGTCTGAATTCTTCTAATCTGATTCGCTTACCGAAGCCGTCATTGGTGACAACCAGCAAGTAAGTATCATCGAATGTTTCAAGGGCATCGAAGCCAACGATACGATCACCTTCACGTAAAGTGATGGCGCGCACACCACGAGCCGAGCGGCCCAGAGGTCTGAGTTCTTCTTCGCTGTAGCGGATGCACATACCATCACCAGTACCGATGATGATATCGCTCTTGCCAGCCGATGGTCTGACCCAGCCCAGTTCATCACCGTCATTTAGGGTGATGGCGATAATACCTGTTTTTCTGATGTTGGCAAATTCAGACATCTGCACTTTCTTGATATAAGCCTGGTGCGTCAGCATGATCAAGTAGCTATCAGGATCAAAGCTCGACACCGGAATAACAGTTGTGACTGTTTCTTCAGGACGCAATTGCAGCAGGTTTACCAAAGCTAGACCACGAGCAGTGCGACCGCCCTCAGGCAGATCCATAACTTCAAGTGGGAAGATTTGACCACGATTAGTGAAGACCAAAAGTCTATCGTGCATGTTAGCAGCGAAGAAGTGCTGCAAGTCGTCTTCGTCACGAGTTTTCACCCCAGTAACACCGCGAGTATTGCGGCGCTGTCTGCGGAAGCTATCGAGCGAAATACGCTTGATATAGTCTTGCTTGGTGATAAAGACAGCCATAGGTTCGTTTGGTGTCAGGTCTTTAGCTGTGATTTCAGTGTCAGACCCGCTCGATTCGATGATGGTGCGACGTTCATCTTTGTGACCATTGGCATCTTTGAAGTTGTCGCGAATTTCGCTCAACTCTACTTTGATAATTTCGTCGATACGTTTGCGGTTAGCAAGAATGTCTTTGTAGTCTGCGATTTTAGCCAAAAGTTCGGCCAATTCTTTTTCTAGCTTGCCACGTTCTAGTCCGGTTAAGCGACGCAATTGCATTTCAAGAATGGCGTTGGCTTGAGGCTCAGACAATTCGAACTTAGTCATCAACTCAGTGCGAGCACTTTCTGTGGTTTCAGAAGCGCGAATCAACCGAATGACTTCGTCTATATTCTTGATTGCTTTGAGATAGCCTTCAACAATATGAGCGCGGTCTTCGGCTTTGCGCAAGAAGTAGCGGGTGCGCCGAGTAATAACATCAATGCGGTGTTCGATGAATTCTTGAATCATCGCCGCCAGCTCTAGAGTGACTGGTTTGCCTTTAACTAGAGCTAGAGTATTGACCGGGAACGAACTCTGCAACTGCGTGTATTTGTAGACATTGTTCAGCACTACCTGAGCATTGGCGTCGCGCTTCAGCTCGATCACTACGCGCATACCAGATCGATCGGTTTCATCGTTTACATCTGAAATTCCAGTCAGCTTTTCATCGCGCACTAGCTCGGCCACACGCTTAGTGAAAGCCTCTGGACCAACCATATAAGGAAGCGCTGTAACAACAATAGCCATCTTCGACTGACGGCCACCAGATCCTGGGATTTGCTCAATCGTGGCAGTACCGCGAGTTGGAATAGAACCGCGACCGGTGGTGAAAGCTTCGACAATTCCGTCAGTGCCCAGAATTGAACCGCCACCGGGAAAATCGGGGCCTTTGATCCATTGCATCAATTCGCGTGAAGTAAGCTCTGGATTATCAATCTTGGCGATAGTGCCGTTTACAACTTCCGTCAAGTTGTGAGGAGGAATGTTGGTGGCCATCCCCACAGCAATGCCAGATGAACCGTTCAACAAGAGAATTGGCACACGTGACGGCAATACCGACGGCTCTTTCAACGATTCATCGAAGTTTGGCCGCATATCGATGGTTTCAGCATCGATATCTTCAAGAGTTTCCATAGCAAGAGGAGCCAATTTGCACTCTGTATAGCGCATGGCAGCTGGTGGGTTGTCGAGGTCACCAAAGTTACCGTGACCATTAACCAAAACATATCTACTGGCCGAAGGCTGAGCCATACGCACTAAAGCTTCGTAGATAGATGAGTCACCGTGTGGGTGATATTTACCCATAACGTCGCCAACGACGCGGGCAGACTTCTTGAACTTCTCGTTAGGCGCCAGATTGAGCTCGTGCATGCCGAAAATAATGCGGCGGTGAACAGGTTTTAAACCATCTCTAACATCAGGAATGGCGCGACTGACGATAACTGACATGGCATAGTCGATAAAAGACTTTTTCATCTCGTCGCGCAATTCGACCGAGACTATTCGCTGACCACCACCACCCGCACCGCCCGCATTGCCTGTTGAATCAACCACCACGAACTACCTCTTACGAAAACAGAATCCTTGGGCCCAGCGTTGAAAGTTACAAACCAATTTGTCAATCGGTCACTCCAACACTCGGCTATAAATTTGACAAGGCCTAATTATAACACTGCCCAAGCTCGCTGATGATGCCAGTTTCAGTAACAAATTTGAGCTATTAGAGAGGATTGCAGCGGTACTCGCCCGACTTAATACTAGAATAGGGAGCTGAATGTACCAAGCGTATATATGTAGTTTCTCGGGGATACGAAATCAAGATGTCGGGTAATAACGAGTCACCTAAAGCTCTGGCAGCACAAGCCAAGAAAGCAGCTGCCGCAGCAGAAGCTGCCAGCAAACTTAAAACCGACCGCTTGAAAAAATTGACTGCCTTGAAAGAGCAGGGCATTAACCCCTATCCGTATAACTATGAGCGCAGCCACAAGGCTGCCGAACTGCAAGAAAAATACAAAGACTTAGCTGTCGGTGTTGAAACCGAGGATGTCGTACACATCTGCGGCCGCATTATGAATAGCCGCAATACTTGGATGTTTATCGACGTCTTCGATGACTCCGGAAAAATTCAGCTTTTCTGCCATAAAGATTTTCTCGGTGAAGAAAAACAAGCTCGCCTCAAGCTCCTTGACAAAGGCGACTATATTGGCGCCACCGGTACAATTCGCCGCACCTCAACTGGTGAGCTATCAGTCAAAGTTACTGACTGGCAAATATTGTCGAAATCACTTTTGCCACTACCTGACAGCTGGGAAGGCTTCACCGACGTAGAAGCACGCTACCGGCATCGTTATGTAGACATGATTATGAATCCGGCTGTACGCGAAAACTTGCGCAAGCGCTCACTGACTATTCGCCACATGCGCAATTTTCTTGACAGCCACGGTTATCTAGAAGTAGAAACACCAACTTTGCAAGTGGAGGCCGGCGGTGCTGACGCTCGCCCCTTCATCACCCATCACAACACTCTTGGTATTGACCTGTATTTGCGCATAGCCACTGAACTTCACCTTAAAAGAATGATCATTGGCGGTATGGAAAGAGTCTACGAAATCGGTCGCATTTTCCGCAACGAAGGCATGAGCACAAGACACAACCCTGAATTTACAATGATGGAAATGTACTGTGCTTATGGCGACTACAACGAACTTATGACTTTCACTGAGTCAATGCTGCGCCACATCGCTGAAAACGTCTTGCATACAGCCGATTTTAGCTATCAAGGTGAGCAAATTTCATTCAGCAAACCCTTCCGCCGCCTGCGCATGAATGATGCTATCAAAGAAGCAACTGGTCTAGATGTCTCGACCTTGAAGGACTTTGAAGAAGCAAAAGCCGCCGCTATCAAACTAGGCATCAGACTAGACAAGCAAGACACTAGAGGTAGCGTAATCAACGCTATGTTCGAAGACAAAGTTGAGCATACTTTGATGCAACCAACTTTCATCATTGATTATCCAGTCGAGATTTCACCGCTGACCAAGGCCCATAGAGAAAACCCTGGTGAAGTCGAGCGTTTCGAGTTATTTGTCTTTGGTCGCGAACTAGCTAACGGTTATTCAGAACTAACAGATCCACACGATCAAAGAAGCCGACTAGAAGAACAAGGCCGCAAGAAAGCAGCTGGTGACGTAGAAGCCATGCCTCTTGATCTCGATTTTATTATGGCCATGGAATATGGCATGCCACCGACCATGGGCATTGGCATCGGCATCGATCGCTTAGTCATGCTGCTCACCGACTCAGCTTCAATTCGTGACGTTATTGCCTTTCCAACAATGAAACCTGAGGGGAAACCAGAAGGAAAAGCAGAGGCCAAAGTTGATGTCGCTGTGGCTGCAAGCAAGGAGGTTTAGGTAAATATGAACATGATCAAAGTCTATCTCTACGGACCTGTTGGTGCCAACAAAAGCGTGCTACTGCCTACAGTGGCAGAGACAGAAGCTGGAGTCTTTGTCGAAGGCGAGCCACTGCTAATTTATGATTTGCATCAAGTCGACCAATGGAAGAGCCAGATATACAAGGCTCTCAATCGCGAAATGGCTGTTGTTGCCACGCCTGACGGCGACTTAGAGCCCGGTTCTCAAATACTAGAAGCCTTGCATCTAAATTCGTGGGCCGCATTTGAAAAGCAATCGGTGCTTTTCACAATCCATAAAGGGGCTCGCTACATCAAAATCTATGCCACCGGATTTGGTGACGATGGTATGTGGTCAAATGCCGCTATGACAGAACGCCAATTTCACAGCAGAGCACCTCTAGAAATAGTTGTAGATGCCATTGCCAAAGAAATAATCAGCCATCCGCAAGGTCACAAGGCTGAGCCTAGCGCAGCGCCACTGATGATCGGCATGGCTCCAAAACAATAACTAAGTTACTGACCTGATTCCATTGCAGCGCGTTCAGATTCAACTTTTTCTTCAACGAACGCTCTTACTTTCTCAAACTCTTCGTCAGAGTCGATAGTCTGGAAAACAAAGTCGTTACCGCGGTGGAAGAAACGCATAATTACAAGGGTCTGATCTTCTTCTTCGAGCTCTTCATCGGCGCCTTCCTCGGCAATTTTCAGAAGAAGTGCATACTCATTCTCTTCGAATACGAAACGATCGAGCATCTCGCAATCATAGGAATGGCCGTCTTCACTCTCCAAAGTGATAACTGCAATTTCTTGTTCTTCCTGATTGGGGGCTTCGGCCACTTTAATTACCTCTTTAGATTCGAATACCGGAGAGCTCTACCAATTTGTTTAGCTGCTGCTCAGTGCCTAGAGCGATTAAATCATCACCGTCCTGGAAGATCAGGTCGGGAGATGGATTGGATATCAGCTTACCATTTTGATTCACAGCCAGGATCATGGCTCCGGAAGTCTGCTTAATGTTTGCATCTTTCAAAGCCTGGCCGATCAATTTAGAGGGTTTACCAAGCCTTACCTGCTCCATCCTCAAATCATATTCGGGGCTGGCCATGACAACATCGAGAAATTGCGTAACAAGGGGGTGGGTAACCGCCGTAGCCATCCGTTTGCCACAAATGACATAGGGCGATATCACCATACTGGCACCGGCCCGACGCATCTTGGCTTCTGTCCCTGGGTTGGCCGCCCGTGACACGATTTTGATTTTTTCGTTCAAGCCTTTGGCTGAAAGAGCAATAAAAGTGTTGGCCGTATCGTCATCAAGAGCACAGACAATGCCGCTGGCGCTCTGTATTCTGGCTTGCATCAAAACTTCATCAGAACTAGCATCGCCATTGAGAACTAAGAGTCCAGCTTCAGCAGCCAGGCGGGAGCGCTCGGCATCTATTTCAATTAAGACAAAAGAAATCTTGTTCTCAGTAAAGTGGCTAATCACCTCTTGGCCAGTGCGACCGTAGCCGCAGACTATTTGATGATTTTTTAATTTTGAAATTGTGTGCTGCATGCGCCGAGCCCCCAGGTTGAAGCGCAGAAATATTTCTACCATATCACTGATTACTGACAGCACCACCCCGGCACCGATCAGAATAAGAACGATTGTGTAGATCTTTCCCGCTGTAGAAAGTGGATGAGTTTCGCCGTACCCGACCGTAGTCAAGGTGATTACAGTCATGAAGAGCGAATCAAGAAAATTCCAATGCTCAACGAGCATAAAGCCCAGGGCGCCGAAAAGAACGAAGCCAAAGAGCCGAGCCAAATCAAGCAGAAATCTCCTGGCAACCGAATCTTTCACCCTTTCTCCCAAAAACTTCGAACTTTGTAAGAGCTAAGACTAACGTTTTTACGCTCTATGAACGTCGCGTAATGAGCTTTTGTGCCAAAACAATAAAATAAGAACGAAAACTATCATAAACGACTGGGGAAAACTCACCGCTAGCATCTATTCTTATGCGCAGACGAGAGATCAGCCAAAGCTCTTGACAGTCGTCTAAGGCAATTTATTGTCCAGTCTCTTTCAGTAACTTCTAGAGACTTTCAGTATCTTTCAGCAACTTTCAGTACAAAATCGGAGATCAAATGAGCACAGTACTAGAGAAGACCCAGGGTCAGGTCGTACAGGTAATTGGACCTGTTGTGGACGTCGAATTTCCTGGCGGACATCTACCTGAAATCTATAACGCCATTGTCATTGAAGGCGTCAATCCAGCCGGCGAACATTTGAAGGTTGTCTGCGAAGTGCAACTTCTACTAGGCGATAACCGCGTCAGAAGCGTATCGATGAGTTCCACAGACGGCATGACCAGAGGCATGGTTGTTACCGATACCGGTAAACCAATCTCAGTGCCAGTAGGCAAGGCTACTCTTGGTCGCATCATCAACGTTCTTGGTGAAGTGGTAGACGAAGGCCCAGAACTGAAAGCCGACGACCACTGGGGCATCCACAGACCGTGCCCAGAGCTAACTGATTTGCAGACCGATACTGTTGTTTTCGAAACTGGTATCAAAGTTGTCGACCTGCTTGCGCCTTATGTAAAAGGCGGCAAGATTGGTCTATTCGGTGGAGCCGGCGTAGGCAAGACCGTTATCATCATGGAACTAATCAACAACATCGCTCAGCACCACGGTGGTTACTCTGTGTTTGGTGGCGTTGGCGAACGCACCCGCGAAGGCAATGACCTTTGGCACGAAATGAAAGACTCCGGCGTTATCGACCGTGTTGCTCTAGTGTATGGTCAAATGAACGAGCCACCAGGCGCCAGAATGCGCGTTGCTCTGTCAGCCCTAACCGTTGCTGAATATTTCCGTGACGTGTCTAAGCAAGACGTATTGCTCTTCGTCGACAACATGTTCCGCTTCACCCAAGCTGGTTCTGAAGTATCAGCCCTGCTGGGCCGTATGCCATCAGCTGTAGGCTACCAGCCAACACTGGCCTCAGAAATGGGCCAATTGCAAGAACGTATTACTTCAACCAAGAACGGTTCGATTACATCGGTACAAGCTGTATACGTACCGGCCGATGACTTGACTGACCCAGCTCCGGCTACAACATTCGCCCACCTAGATGCCACCACTGTGCTTTCGCGGCAAATCGCAGAACTAGGAATCTACCCAGCGGTTGATCCACTAGCTTCTACCTCAACAGCTCTTAAACCAGAGGTTGTAGGTCAAGAGCACTATGATATCGCCCGTGGTGTGCAGCAAACTCTGCAACGCTACAAAGACTTGCAAGATATCATCGCCATTCTCGGTATGGATGAACTCTCAGCCGACGACAAACAAGCCGTTACTCGCGCTAGAAAAATTCAGAAATTCATGAGCCAACCGTTCACTGTTGCTGAAAACTTCACAGGTCGTAAAGGTAGTTACGTCAAGCTGAAAGACACCGTTGAAGGCTTCCGCCAAATTCTTGAAGGCGAAGTTGACGATCTTCCAGAAGGCGCCTTCTATATGGTTGGCAGCATTGATGAAGTTAAAGAACAAGCTAAGACAATGCAAGGCTAACCGCTAACTAAATGAAAAAAAAGCACAATCAGGAAGCGGTAGCAGAAACTAAACCGTTAAAACCAGGCGCAGAAAAAGAAAAAGAAAAAGAACACGACCAAGCTCAAGGTCAAGTTCCAGCGTCTACGGCACGCAACATTTTTGTCTTCGGAAGACTCGAAAACGAAATAGCATTGCCAACGATTAAAAAGCTGCTGCGCTTTAATGAGCGCGATCCCAAAAAGCCAATCAACATGTATATCAACTCTGCTGGCGGAAATGGCTATAACGCTGATGGCATCATTGCCGTTATGCATTCTATCGAAGCACCGGTGAATACGATTTGTTTAGGGCACGCGCTCTCTGGTGCTTGCGAAATTCTGGCCTCAGGAACAGGAGAGCGGTCTGCTTACGAGTTTTCCACTCTCATGTTCCACCAGACTTTGTGGGAAGCAGAAGGTGATATCACCAACCTAGAAATTCAAGCCAGTCAAGGTAGACGCTTCCGCGAAGCTCAAATCGAGCTTCTGCACCGCTGCTCGGGCCAAGACAAGGCGCGAATTGCCAAAGACATTGAGCGCGATCATTATTTATCGACCAAAGAAGCTCTTGAATATGGCTTAATTGATAAGATTTTGCCCCACGGTGGCCACTCCCATGGCGCCGGAAAAAAATCACTGAGCAAGAAACCCGCAACAAAAAAGACGCCTAAATAAGCGACCTAAACTTAGAGAGAAAAATAGAAATGGCTACACTGAATCTCAAGATCATCACACCAGAAAGAGTTGTTTTCAACAGCACTGTTGACCAAGTAACCGCTGTGGCCAATGACGGTGAATTGACGATTCTTCCTGGTCACGAGCCCATCGTCACCACTTTGGCAATTGACGTGCTGCGCTTTAAGATAAAAGGCGAAGAAGAAACAGCTGCTGTAATTGGCGGCATCATGAACGTCAACAACTCAGAAGTTGAGATTCTCTCTGATATGGCCGAACTCGATATCGAAATCGACGAAGCTCGCGCCAACCAAGCTAAAGCTAGGCACGAAGCAGAGAAGAGTCAGAAGACCGACAAGCTTGAGTCTTACCTCACCGAAATGGCCCTATCGCGCGCCATGGTCCGTCTCAAAGCCGCCGAAATGGCCAAGATCCGAAAAATGGCACGGCGCTAGTCCTCGCTCTAAACTAGCTTGAGATTAACTATTCAAACACCAACAAAGCTGACCGCACTCTTGTCTCAGGGGTGCGGCCAATTAGCATTTGCCATTGCGAATTATCTTTCTTAGAGCACTGAATCATAGTAGTCGAAGTGCCGCCATCAAGATTGACGGCCTCTACCGCCCCTAAATTTTTTAGCAATTTTGCCAAATCAGCCAGAGTCAGCCCTGACGAAAATTCGTCCTGACCCTTACCGGCGACAGCTACTATCAATATATATCCGTCCTTAGTCAAGCCAACCGCTGTGCGAGCGGCAGTACGACCAACACCGATAGAATCAACTCGTTTGCCGTCAGCTTCAGTGCGAACAAAAGCTTCTTGCTCGGCAGTCAACTCTGGCAAGAGCCTAGGCCCGCCTTGCAGGGAAGCCTCAAGCACTCGCCCCGGAGGCAAAGGCTCATTATGTGTAGCAATTTGCACAGATGGCAATTTGTCTCCAGCTTGCAGAAATCGAATTTCGCTGCGGTTAAAAATCTGGGTGAGGAAGGGCTTTAATTTTGGATTCTCAGTTAAGGCTAAATTCTTGGTAGGGTCGGCGCAAACCACTCCATTTAAGGCCACATAGCTAGTGCTTTCACCGTTGCTCAAATTGAAATAGCCACCATTAACCCCAAATCGGGCCTTACTACTTTGAACAATCTTAGAAGTTGGAGCAGTTTTACTAGTGCAGTTGGGCAAACTTGCCAGAGCAGGAGCAACTCGAAGTCGAGAGGGCACAACTATTAAGCTGCACTTATTGCCATTCTCAAGAGAAAAGGTGCCAACCAACGATCGTTTCTTTGAAGCACCTTTGTCAGAAATGACATCGCGCCAACTATTAATTTCGCAGATTTTATATTCCGAAGCAGAGGCAGACGGCAACAAAATTAGAGCGTAAAAAGCAGCAAGCGTTCGGCAGGCATTAACAAACAGCCGCCCCTTGCCTGATCTAACAATTTTCACGAGCCCTCAACTTGGTCTTCGGTAAGCCAATATCGTAAGAATAATAGCTATTCTAACCAAACCCTAAAAATACCGCCAATCAAAGGTTAGCAGTCTTGTAAAGGGGAATAATAATATACTGGCTCCTGACATTTGGCATGCCCAATGTCAATTTACCAGTACCATTCTCACAGCGGTACGGCAATGGCCCCTGATTCTCCTCAAGACAGCAATCAAGTTCAACGAGCGCTTTTTGAAGCTCTCGTCAAGCTGCAACAAGGCCTGTCACAAGAGGGTTTAGAGCGTACCATTGACGACCTGCAAAAAGCTATGGAGCAGCAGCAGAACGAAAAAGATGAAGTCTCGCAGCAGCTAGAACTGTTCAAAGATCTTTCAGACCTGCTGCCCGGATTCATCTGGACAGCTACAGCAGACGGTCAAATTGATTACATCAATAGACGCTGGTACGAATGGAGCGGCTCAAGTGAAGAGAAAAGCCTGGGCGACGGCTGGTTGTCCCATGTCTACAATGAAGACAAGGAACTACTGCTCTCCCGCTGGCAAGAGTCAATTGCTACAGGGGCTCCATTTGAATGCGAGTATCGTCTTTTGCGCCAAGATGGTGCAGCAAGATGGCACTTAGTTCGAGGTCTCGCACGCTACGACAATTGTGGAAAAATCATCAAATGGTTCGGCTGTTCTGTTGAAGTGCAAGATCAGCACGCAACAAAAGACGAATTGGCAAATCGTCTCAAAGAACTGTCTGAGGTTAATGCCGAAACAGAGGAAGCTAAGCAGCAAACGGCCGAAAGCGAATTACTTTTTCGCACGATGTGCGAAGCCTCACCGGAGCTTATATGGACCGCAGACAAGCAAGGTAACGCCAAATATTTCAATGCCCAATTTCTTCAATACAGTGGCATGACTAGTAGCGAACTCTCGCGCTTAGACTGGATTGGCTTAGTGCATCCAGATGAACGAGAACAGGTGGTGTCAACCTGGCTAGGCCGAGTCCATGATTTTCGCGACTTCGAAATTGAAATGCGCATCAAACGCTTTGACGGAGAGTACCGCTGGTTTCTCGTTCGCAGTTTACCAATAAAGGATGAAAGTGGCGCCACTTTAAGCTGGTGCGGCTCTTGCACAGACATCGATACCCACCGTCGCTTAGTCACTCAGCTAAAAATGGCAAGGGATCAGGCCCAGTCTGCACTCAAGATCAAGTCAGAATTTGTTGCCAACGTAAGTCATGAACTGCGGACACCTTTAAATGGAATACTAGGAATGGTCGAGGTGCTACTGCGCGGTGATCTCAGCCCTAAGTCTAAAGAGCACGTCAGCATCATTCGTGAAGCCGGAGCATCACTACTAACCATTATCAATGACATTCTCGACTTCTCAAAGATAGAAGCGGGAAAAATGGAATTATCCAGCACCCAGTTTAATCCGCTTTCAGTGGTGGAAGGGGTAGCCGAAATATTAGTGCCGCAGGCAGCCGCAAAAAACTTACTCTTACTAGCAACTGTAGAGCGAGCTATTCCCGATACGGTCTATGGAGATCCGCTCAGACTAAGGCAAGTTCTACTCAATCTTTGCGGGAACGCTATTAAATTCACCGACCAAGGACAAATTATTCTCAAAGTCGAACCATCAACTAGTAGCACCGGCGACAATCAATTACTTTTTTCGGTCATAGACAGCGGCATTGGTATATCCAAAGCTTTTCAAAAACGACTGTTTGAACCCTTCATGCAAGAAGAAGGCTCTGCCTATCGCAGCACCGGTGGCACTGGTTTGGGACTGAGTATCTCGAAACACTTGGTTGAATTGATGGGCGGAACGCTTATTGTTGATAGCCAAGAACAGCTTGGCTCTACCTTCAGCTTCGCCCTGCCGCTAGTCACCAGCGCAGATGCCAGTGATTGGACTGCTCGCGCATGGGAGAGCAGCTACGGCGAAGTCAAGCTTCTCACTTTAGAGCCGCACCATAACAATCAATCTGCTATTTGCTCGCATCTCCGTGCCCTAGGAATCGCGGCACAATCGACAAACGATCACTTACAAGCCTTAGAGCTCTTAGAAGCATCGAGGCAGTCAACAGAAAAAATTCAGGCCATTTGTCTTGATACCATTCGCTACAGAAAGCAGAGTGAGCAATTCTTAGAAGCCTTCAAACGCTCAAAAGTATTTGGTATCGTTAGCGTCATTGAAATTGGCACCAACGAATCTCTTAGCCAAGCGCGAACTACCATGGTAGCGCCCAGAACCAGTCACCTCACCATTCCACTGCGACGGAAACAAATAGCTGCATGCCTGGAACACCTCTCTGGCTGGAAACCAAAGGAACGAAAAAAATACACTCAGACAATGGAAGTGCCTGCTTTCAAGGATGATGTTAGCGGTGGCTCCACAGAACCCTTGACTCAGGCGAAAAGGCAAACGGGTGTTGTAAGAAGAGCACTTGTAGCGGACGACAATAAAATCAATCAACAGGTAGCATTACTATTCTTGCAAGACTTAGGCTTCATAGTTGATGTTACCGCCGACGGCATTGAAGCTGTTAGTGCTTTCAATAAGAACCGCTATGACATGGTTTTCCTTGACTGTCAGATGCCGGGCCTAGATGGCTTTGAAGCTTGTAAGATCATAAAAGAGATGCAGCAAAGACGAGGGCTAAACATACCGGTGATTGCCGTTACGGCAAATGCCATCACCGGCAGTCGAGAAGAATGTCTTGACCGAGGTATGGACGATTATTTGAGCAAACCCATCGACCCAATGGCACTGAACAAACTGGTGGCACGCTGGCTCGGAGTCAGCGATATCAAAATTACTATTGTGCATAACCAAGAATCTACCCCAGACGAGCAAGGGCATGAACGGACAGAGCTGCAATCTTCAGTAATTTGCTTCAAAGAGCTACTGAGCCAATCTAACGAAAGAGACATCGAAAAATTACTAAGGCATTTCAAAACTCGCTGCCATAGCGATATGAACGAGATCAATTCTTTGGCCGAGCAGTTGAATTTTGACGCTCTAAAAGCCAAGGTGCATTCATTCAAGCGAGCCTGTGAGGCAATCTCAGCTGAACCCCTAACAGCAATATGCAGCAAAATTGAAGAAGCTTGCGACAACCAAGCAAATCTGACTGTAAAAAAACAGCTAGTTGAATTGCGCCATCAACTTAAGCGTGCCCTATGCGAAATCGAGCGCGAACTTATGCAACAGACTACTACAAGCTAAGTTAACGACCGCTTAAAGCAAAGGCTGTGGCATATGAACCTTGCTCAATATCAGTCAACAAAGTGCGGCCTTCTTGTGGTGTCCAGCCTAATTTTTGCATAGCCTTTTCGCCTGAAGCACGATTATTCATGGCAAAGAACATTGACACCACATCGCCAAACACTTCATTGGCTTCACCAGCTGAAATACTTTGAGCTGGAACTTTAAGAGTACGGCCAACAGCTTCAGCAATGGTCTTAACTGGTATTTCAGATTCAGCGCTGAGCTGGAAAATATCGCCAGCTTCGCCTTTCTCTAAGGCCAGCATATAACCAGCCACCACATCGTCAACGTGAGCAGCACACAAAGCATTTTCACCAGACTCAATATAGGCAGCCATTCTGCGCTTTTGACCACTCTCCATCATCATCGGAATAAAGGTGCTGCCAGCATGACCATAAACAAGAATAGGCAGACGCAAAACAATAGTTTTGATGCCATTATTGGCGGTGGCAAGCGCTGCTTGCTCTGCTCTATAGCGCATCGCCAGTGGATGGCTCAAGTCAGGAACGGTCTCTTCGGTGGCGATATTCTCACCGGTATCACCAACCACACCAGTAGCGGAAGTAACCAAAAGTGGCTTGTTGCTGCCAGCTAGGGCATTTCCCAGAGCATGCATGAGATTACATTCGGTCTCGATTGAACCAGAGTATTGACCAAAATTGTGAATGAAAGCAGTATGGATAATGGCATCAGCACTGCTTGCCAGACGAGCCAAGCGTTCAGGTTCATTGAGATTTCCTGAGACAGGTTCAATGCCCGCCTTGAGCAGTTTCTGCGCGGCAATATCATTGCGTGCCAAACCGTTCACTGAGTAACCAGCATTTGTTAGTAGCCTGCCGATGCGTGAGCCGACATAACCACTGGCGCCGGTGAGAAATACTTTCATGAACCCTCCAAATACTTTTCGTTCGTTCTTTCTTTCAATAGCTTTAGACAGAAGAAAGGCCGGTTATTCACCGGCCTTTCACAATGCGCTCCAGAGGAGCACTAATCCATCATGTTGACCCAAACTGATTTGATATTGGTGTAAAGCTCGATTGAATGTTTACCGAGTTCACGACCATAACCACTCATCTTGTATCCGCCGAATGGTACAGCAGGATCAAAGACGTTGTAGCAGTTAACCCAAATAGTGCCAGCCTTAATTAGCGAAGCAAACTTGTGGGCTTTCTTGATATCACGGGTCCAGACAGCGCCAGACAAACCAAATGTGGTGGCATTGGCTTGCTCAGCAACTTCGTCCATGCTCTTGAATGGAATGACGGCCAATACTGGACCGAACACTTCTTCTTGGGCAATGCGCATGGTGTTGTTGACGCCGGTCAATACAGTCGGTTGAACAAAGAAGCCTTTCTTCATATCGGCTGGTGACTGACCACCGCAAGCAACCACAGCACCTTCGCCTTTAGCGATTTCGATGTAGTTAAGAACGCGCTCTTGTTGTTCTTTGCTGACTTGAGGACCGATATGGGTCTTCTCGTCAGAACCATCGCCCTGACGCATCTTAGCGACGCGCTCTTTGAGCTTGGTCATGAACTCATCATGAATGCTTTCTTCAAGGAATAGTCTTGAACCAGCGCAGCAAACTTGACCTTGGTTGAAGAAGATACCAGTGATGGCACCCTTAACAGCAGCATCGATATCAGCGTCAGCAAAGACGATGTTTGGTGCTTTACCACCGAGTTCAAGCGATACGCGCTTGAGGTTGCCGGTAGAAGCTTGAAGGATTAGTTTGCCTGTCTTGTCTTCGCCAGTGAAGGCTACTTTGTCGATGTCCATGTGGCGAGAAATTGCCTCACCAGCACCATCGCCGCCAAAACCAGTAACAATATTGATTACGCCATCAGGGAAACCAGCTTCCATAGCTAGTTCGCCAATACGCAATGCTGTCAAAGGAGTTTGCTCAGCTGGCTTAAGAATAACTGTGTTACCGCAAGCTAGGGCTGGGCCCCATTTCCATGCCATCATCAACATGGGGAAGTTCCATGGAATGATCTGACCAACGACACCTACTGGCTCACGCAGAGTGTAAGTGAAGAAGTTGCTATTAGCATTGATGGTTTCGCCTTCAAGCTTGGTAGCCCAACCGGCGTAATAGCGGAAAGTTTCAACTGTTTGTGGCACATCAACATAACGAGATTCTTTGATGGGTTTACCATTATCAAGAGTCTCAAGTTGAGCCAATTCATCAGCGTTCTTTTCAATCAAGTCAGCAAGATTGAGAAGCAACTTAGCGCGTTGAGCAGTGCTCATTGTCTTCCATGGGCCAGACTCGAAAGCGCGACGAGCGGCTTTTACAGCCAAATCGACGTCTTCTTTTGAGCCCTCAGCCACGCGGCAGAGCACTTCTTCAGTAGCTGGGTTGATAGTTTCAAAGGTTTTGCCAGACTTGGCATCAACCCATTTACCATCAATTAAAAGCTTCTGAGTTTTTGACAGAAATTTCTTGCAAAGTAGTTCTTTTTCATGGACGACGGCCACAGCAGACCCTCCCAGATAAATGGATGTATGGATGCCAGGCGACCGAGGGGCCGCTTTTGCTTAGCCTCAAATTTATCACGAACCATTAAGTAATACTGCGAAGCCCCAGATCTCTTAAGCTTGGCCTAATATTTTGAACCTTAAGAACTGCTCAGGAAGTCACTCAGGCTCGATTTTGCGCTACCAGAATTCGGAACCTATAGCCCAAGCTCGCTGTGCGAGCCAAGGCGAACTAACTCCAAAGAATCATCGCCAACCTTGCGATAAATAAGTATCAAATCTGGCAGCAGGTGAGCATCGCGATGATCTTTCCACTCACCCGCTAAGGGATGGTCTTGATATCGCTCTACTAAATGACTATCTGTTGCAAGCAGCGTTACCAGCTCGACAAGAACCTGCTCTAAAGAGTCTTTGTGAACGCCCTTCTTTTCTCGCTTCTGATCTTTTCTGAATTTTTTTGTCTTACTGATGACACGCATGAAAGCTGCTCAATCTTACTCGTCCTCATTCTATGCAAAAACAAGGCGAAAGCAAAGACAAACCGCTTAGCTGTGCGTCTTACTTACGGTCAATCGTCACTATCATTATCATCAACGTCGCTGAAAAGATCGGCAACGGACGCAACTGGAATGAGCTCACCTCGACGTGCGGCTCTCATCGCTTCAATAGTCTCCGCATTGGGGACTAGAAGACTAAACGGGAGTGCTTTTTCAGAGGCAATTCTGGTCATCAGAAGCTGGTAGGCGGATGAAGGAGTCAAGCCAATGGAGGCGAGAACTGCAGTAGCTTCGTCTTTGACCTTGCTATTAATTCGAGCCCGAATCACAGTGTCTTTTTTAACTGTTGTTCTCATAGAATCAACCTCTGTAGCTACATCGTAGCACCACATCCGCAGATGGTCAATGGACCGTGCTTTTCGTGGTTTTGAGAGAATTGGGTATCCAGAATCCAGCAAGGTGTCTAAGAAGCAATTTTTTTGAGTTCAAAAGGAACAATCATAGGTTCAAGAACCGTCTGTTTGCTATCAATTGTAAGACGGGCAAGAACTCGTTTGCCAGAAACGATTAACTCAAGGCTACGATTACCGGCTTCCCACGTCAGCCCGATTTGTCCATCAGGGCCTAACCAAACATCAGGTGTGCTTAGATTTGGAAATCCAGCTAGTTGGCGAAGATCACTAACAGTTTGTTTGGCAAACTCATACAAACCGCTCGGAGGCAAAACCTCTCCTTCATCAGCATATTCATAGGCCCCTCGATTAAGCGCATCTAGACGCTGGCATATTTCTTCGTACCAGTCCAAGCGAGTTTCAGGTTGATCTATTGTTGATGTCATGTCCTAATTGTAGTCCATGCTGGCTATACCGATACCCAAGATGGCATTTATCAGTGCAACGCTTACTTGCTGAATGGTACAGCCCAATCCTCTGTCAGTTTCACACACTTGCTCATCCCCTGATAGGCTCTCGCAGCGCTATAGTGGAGTAAGGAAACACGAGCAGCCTATCGTGATGACGAGTTGAAAATGAAACAAGATACACGCACTTCAGCACAAGTCTTCCGCAAGCTTTTACCTTTCCTATTCTTACTGTGCCTCGGAACCCTTTTATTCTTCGGTTCAAAAATAATACGTGGCTGCTGCGGCCCCGCAGGCTACGACGACACAAACTTCATTTTCGGAACCATCCTCAACTTAATACTGCTCACTCTCAATGCAGCATTGTTTTGCGTCTTTGAAGCATGCCAACTGATTACTGATCTGAGAGTGCATCCCACTCATGCCACCGAAGTTCTGTCTATGCATTTCTTGAAGGCTGGCTTGCCGACGGTTTGCTTCATGTTGGGCAAATGGTGCTGGAAAATCTCTAGACAAGGCGATTCTGCTACGCAAGCAATGACAGGCCAACCGGCCTACATAGAGCATTTCACCATAGCCAACTTTCTTAGAGGACAAAGTCAGACCCAGCGATTCTTGCGCGAGTTAGCATTATTCTCGATTGTGCTTCTGGCCCTGTCGCCATTTCACTCAAGACTCATGGCCGCTCCCAGCAACCTAGTTGAGAGCATCAGGCTCTACACATTCAGCCAAAAACTGATCAAAGATCCGCACTCATACCAGGCTTTCTGGGACGAACTGCGACTGGCACAAGCTTATGCAAACCTGGGTGAATACAAGAAGTCCGTCACTGTCATGAATGCTCTTATAAAGGACACCACTCAACCGGCAGACAGCGAATGGTTTATCGATATCTACCATCAATTCGGGTCTATAGACCCATCAAATAAAATTTCAGCAGCAGAATGGCAGGAACTAACAAGCTACGCCGACAACAAACTTGAAGCAATGTTCCGCAGCACTAAACCAGCGATAGCAGCTGATGGAACCTGGAATCGAAACAAGAATGAACTCACGAGCAGAGCACTAAATATCAAAGCTCGCTGCTTAATGAGAACCTACCAAAAACATGGCTGCACCAAGCAGGAAATCAAATGGATAGAAGCAAAGGCAACTCTGCAAAGAAAGTTGCTCGGTGCCGACAGTGAGAATCTCCAAAATATCTCAGTCAATCTATATAGAGACCTAGCGCAGGCAGATGAGAAACAGAACTATGCACCACTTCTGCAAAAAAATATCGCTCTTTTGGAATGCTCTCCATTAAACAATTCAACTGACTCATGGACTGAACACTGGAGAAGAGAACGTCTTCAATACAGCATTGACGAACTTGAAAAACTTACTGGCGAAGCTACCAGCAGCAAAGAAGCTGAATCAAGTCACCACATAGACGACTATGACGAAGTAAAAGCTCAAATGCAAAAAGAGCTAGCACTTGCCAAACAAAGCGGCAACTATGGCAGAGCGAGGGATAAAGCGAGAGACATCGCCCGGCTGATCCACAAGCACTACGATACCGTTTCAAAAGAAGCGGCATCATACTACAACCAACTGGTTGAACTTGAAAGCCGCGCCCCAGTAGCGAGGGAGACACAACTGAGCGACTTGGTGGAAGCTTCAAAGTCAAACTTTGAGTGCGGCAACATCAAAGAAGGAGAAGAGTATCTGGCTAAAATTCAGATTCTCAGAAGGTCTCTGTTCGGAGAACACTATGACGGTCAAGCCAGAGATCTAAACAGCCACGCTTTGGCCTGCTTGAAGAATGGCGACCAGGCTGAGGCCAGAGCGCTATACGAAAAGGCACTAAAACTCGATACAGAAAACCTAGGGACTAGAAATAGGGCCATCGCTATTTACTTAAACAACCTTGGTCGTATTTCAGAGCAACTCAAAGATTCTGACCAGGCGGAAAAGTACTATCGACAGGCTCTGCAAATAGATAGAAACATGCCCAGCGACATGCTCGACGTCGCCAGCGACTATGAAAATCTCGGTAGGCTCTATCTATCGCGCGGACAGAAAGCAACAGCCCTAAAGAATCTTGTAGCGGCACGAGACACCAAGAGTCAAATTCTGGGAGCCGAATCAGTTGAAGTAGTCGATCTTGATAGAGCAATCGCTAAAGCGAAGACTTTGCAGGAGACGGCCTAGCTATTCAAAAAAAATAGTAATACCTTGTGAATTGCGCGAAGATGGTATTTAGCAATTCTCTGACTTCGATACGCGCTCATAGTGCGTTGAGGGCGTTCTGACAGGACGCTCTTTTGTCAGCCAAATTTCTGTTCCCAGCGGAATATCATTAGCCGTTAGATTAGTAAAGAACATTGCAAATGGCTTTTCAGCTGGTTCTTCAAACAACACAGCAAAGCTCTGTGCTGTCAGAATACTCCCATCAGGGCGATGCAGCTCCACCATTTCGCCTGGCTTATAGTCGCCAGGATCAGTGATATCGCTTACAGCAACCAATCGCCCCTCAATCACATAGTGGTCAACCACTTTAAAAAAGTACTTAAATCCGAATTCGCTCATCTCTTCCAAGTCCATCCCTGTTTATATGCGGTTTTTATCTCATCTTGCATCAATACTATCAAAATTGACAAATACCCATTTAACAATCCAAATTCAAGGTCTACGAATAAAGTTACTCTGAGCGCACCACTGGTAATACTAAAAAAGGACCACTCAAAATGAGCAGTCCTTTTTCACTTCAGTCTAGGCTTTGACCTTAAGCGTACTTAGGCTTGAAGTCTGGCTTTGGATCTTCTCTCACGTCTGGCTCATCGCCCGGTGCAGTGATAACAACGCCAGACTCATCTCCGGTGGCCGAAGGTGGTATTTGGGGCGGTGTTATGTCGGTCTTGTCGTCCATCACCGGATTTTCACCGTTAGCTATCTTTCTATTGATCTCTTCGACAATGGCGTCCACTTCAGCTTTGTCGAGAGTTTCTTTTTCAAGCAAAATCTTGACTATTGCGTCCATGTGCGGACGGTGTTTGACAAGAATCTCTTTCACTCTTGTGTACTGAGTAGAGATCATGTCTGAGACTTCTTCATCAATTACTGTGGCGATGTTCTCGCCATAGTCTCTCTCGTGGCCAAAATCGCGACCCATGAAAGGTTGATCATTGCGGCGACCAAAAGTCATTGGCCCTAGTCTCTGGCTCATGCCCCACTCAGTGATCATGCGACGAGCTAAACCGGTGCTGCGCTCTAAGTCATTCATGGCACCAGTAGTGACTTCGCCAAAAACAATCTCTTCAGCTACTCGGCCACCAAGCAAGGCACCAATTTGGTCAATCAGTTGTGTTCTACTGTGCGAAAGTACATCTTCATCAGGATAAGACATAGTCACACCGAGGGCAAAGCCACGAGGAATAATGGTGACTTTGTGCAGTGGATTAGCGTGAGGCAGAAGGGTGAACATCAGAGCGTGACCGACTTCGTGATAAGCGGTGTTCTCTTTCTCTTTAGGAGAAATGATGCGCGTCTTCTTCTCTGGGCCCATGTTGACTTTGTCAATTGCTTGATCAAGATCAGACATATCTATTTCGCGCTTATCACCACGAGCGGCAAGCAGTGCCCCTTCGTTGATCAAGTTGCTCAAATCAGCACCAGTGAAACCAGGGGTACGCTTGGCTAAAATTTTCAAATCAACGTCTTTGGCCAAAGGCTTACCGCGACCATGTACAGTAAGAATTTGTTCGCGACCAGCAACGTCTGGTCTGTCAATGCCAACCTGACGGTCGAAACGACCTGGACGCAACAGTGCTGAATCAAGAATGTCAGGGCGGTTAGTAGCAGCCACAACAATGATGCCAGTGGTGCCTTCAAAGCCGTCCATTTCAACCAGCAATTGGTTCAGAGTTTGTTCGCGCTCATCGTGACCGCCACCGAGACCAGCGCCACGCTGGCGACCAACAGCATCGATTTCATCAACGAAAACGATACAAGGTGCATGTTTCTTAGCTTGGTCAAATAGGTCACGAACACGTGAAGCTCCAACACCAACAAACATTTCAACGAAATCAGAACCAGAAATACTGAAGAACGGCACGCCAGCTTCGCCTGCTACGGCCTTAGCGAGCAATGTCTTACCTGTACCAGGTGCACCTACGAGAAGCACACCACGAGGAATTCTGGCGCCAAGAGCCTGGAACTTATCAGGATTTTTGAGGAAGTCGACAATCTCTTGTAGTTCTTGCTTGGCTTCGTCAATACCGGCAACGTCAGAGAAACTGACTTTGACTTTGTTATCAACCATGAGCTTGGCGCGGCTGCGGCCGAAACTCATCGCCTGGTTGCCACCAGATTGAGCGCTGCGGAACATAAAGAGCAGTCCAACAAGCACCAAAATTGGCAAGAAGAATGAACTGAGCATACCCATCCACAGGCCAGACTTATCTGGTTCTTTGGTGTCAACAGGAATGTTGTTTTTATTCAACTCACGCAGCAAATCTTCTTTCGCTTCAGCAGGCACGATCACCGATTTCTCGCGATCAGCAGTAGCGTTAGCCAATTTGACAGAAATAATATTTTCGCCATTGGTAAATGTGACTTTGCGAATCTCGTTCGCTTTGCCTTCCTTAACCAGATTCGTCAACTGCGAATATGTGAGCGGATCTTCCTTTCTCCCCATGCTGGCGAGAGAAACGGTGAAGACCACCAACACTAGTAGTAGAAAGAACACGGCCCAGGTTGTTCCGTACTTCTTCATTTAATTGCAATGCTCCAGAATGTCAATCAACAAATTATAACACGATCCTTCTATGCTAACCGCCGCAAGCCCCATCCTGTGGGGATTCACAAAAAACTACAAAAAAAAGCGAGAGATCAGCCACAAATTCATATTAGCAACTACCTAGCATTCCGCCCCGCCCATCATTCGATTTCTCAAGTGTAGGCTCGCAAAAACCTCCCAAAGGTCCAATTTCAATGACGCCAAAGTGGCCAAGAGCAACACGGGCTGGCAATGCAAAAAAAAGTTATAGCGAAATAATTAAAAGCCAAGTTTTGTTAACCTACTGGCAAATATTCAGGCTGGCCAATATTCAGGCCGCGTTAACAAAAGCTTGAGTCATTTTTACCAGTATCGTGAGCCAAATCTATGAGAGTCAAGCTATGGGTAGCCCCTTGGCTTACCTTAACTTTCTGCGAAAGACCATAACCAGGTACCCAGAGCACTTCTTCTTCGTCAGCCAAAACCGGCGTCAGTCGCTGAGCCGCTCGCTCATCAAGATGCTTGAGTAGACCTAGGCCACCATCAGTATCTTTATTGGCATGAAGATACTGCTTGAGTCTAACGCTCTCAGTCATCCCCAGGGGCTGAATGCGGTCGCCCTCTTGACGAAGACGGAAGGTCAAGCCCCCATGCACACGACTTAGGTCCATCAAGCAATGATGGGCACGGCGATGGGGATAAGGCAAACTAGAACTAGAGGGAGAACTAGCCAAATCACCAGAAGCGGCGACAACTTCGATACGCAAGGCCTTATCTAACCACGGTATGAGAGTGAGAGCAGTTGAACTACCCTCGGCAGGAAGACGAACAGCCAGAGCCTTCATTGAGCGACGCAGACTATTCAGCTCGTCGCCCCCGACCCACTTGACTACCTCAATCTCGCGAGAGAAGCTCAATCCGCCGCCTTCAAGCACAATATCTAAGCCATCGCCAAGCGAATAGCGACGACCTTGCCCCCCTCGATCGAGTGAGACTCCGAGCATAACTTGGGCTACCCGCTCCACACGCTCAAACGAAGCCTCTACACCGCTTTCACGCATAAGCCTAACCAAAACTCGGGCTCTCAATGCCGGGTGCAATTTTTGCCACCCTGCAACTGATATAGACTGACAGCCCCTTCCTGGTTGGCGCAAGCTTTCAAGTTGATCGGCCGTGAGCAAATCAAGAAAATCGCTCTCGCGCTCAATGTTAAGACGCAAACGCTCGAGATTCTTACTCAGTGCAGAAAAGCGCTGATTTAGCTGAGGAATGATTTGATTTCTCAAGAAATTCCGACTGTATTTATCGTCGGCATTACTAAAATCAACACACCATGATTGCTCAATATCTCCGAGATAAGCCTCTAGGTAAAGGCGCTCAACACTAAGCAACGGTCTTAGTAAAAGTAAGCCTGGCTCTAGTGTCCGCACACCCCTTATACCAGCCAGGCCCTGAAGTGATGTGCCCCGACAGAGACGAAAAAGCATGGTCTCGCCTTGGTCATTGAGGGTATGGGCGGTCACCACATGTGATATCGACAAGCTCACAGCCACTTCAGCAAGAGCTTGATAGCGCAGCTCTCTAAGACTTTCTTCGGAGCTATCTGCGTTGAGCCCATCTAGTCTTACTACTTGAAGGGGAATGTCTTTATGGCCACAAAGGCGCTCGCAGAAGCTCTGATCGCTGTCAGATTCAGCGCCACGCAGGCCGTGATTGACATGACAGGCATAAATTTCATAGAGCCGCCCCTCAGCCAGACCCTCGATAGCCTTGAGAGCACAGAGCAAAGCCACCGAATCAGCACCACCCGAAAGAGCCACAAGCAGCTTCAACTTGCCCGTCTGAGCCGGAAGCAATGAAATTAAATTTGAGCTTACTAGGCCTTCAAAGCAGTGCATGGGAGAATAAGTGTTAGCTGAATGAATCTATAACTGAAAAGTCTAAAATGGGAACATACACGTCATATTTTTCGACTAAGCTATGTTAGCAGCGTTTTTAGAACTCCCAGAGCATCGGTTTTTGCACAATGGCCAATCCCGCTAATCCCAAAATATTGACGTTGACCCTAAGCCTTGGTTTGGCCATCGCCTTTTCCAGCGGTCATGCGGCCAACGGCGATCAGCCACTACAGGGCAATGTGCAAGAGATGGGAGCCAGCGAATCAGCCCCCAATCTTGCCCCAATTGTGCCAATGTCAGCACCCGTGCTGAAGAAACGCAAACCACTAGCCGCCGACGCCCAAGACAATTCGCTCAAAGGCAATGCAGAAGACAGTGGTCATGGGCTTTCAGGCCAGGCGCAGGACGAAGGCAGCGCTCCTATGAAAAGCCAAAAGGGCACCCTAGATGGCAGTGGACCACTCAAAGCCACATTGAGTCAGAACGAATTTGAGCTACAGTCTCAAGATGCCGATTCACAAGACCAAGAAATGGCCGTGGAGTGGGACCGTTGGCGCAACCGCCTATTGCGCTCTATTCAAGGCGGCGTGCAAGAGCTGATTAACAACCCTGAAAACATGGTGCCGCATTTTGACCAGGCCAGAGGCCGAGTGATACTTTCCCCACGCATTCCCCTGGGTCAAAAAGCCAGCTTTTATGTGCGCATTTCAGACCAGCGCCGAGTGGTCAAGGCCAGAATCGTTGCCTCTTCTGGCAATGCTGAATTTGACAATGCTCTACTTGACGCCATCTATGCCCTAGATGGCACAACAATCTTACGCTTTCCCAAGGGTTCGCAACGGCCGCGGGTAGTTCAAGAAGCAACCATTATCACCGCTGACCATGGCACCGACGAATACTTCAAATTCGGCGACGTTGAAAAGTACCGCGTACCTAATCAATAGACTTAAGTCGCAAGCAATTATTGTAGTTAAAAAATTTAGCACAGGGGGGGCTCGAACCCCCGACCTGGCGATTATGAGTCGCCCGCTCTAACCAACTGAGCTACCGTGCCATGAACTCAAATAGAAATGCCATGCAACCGCCGACAAAATCTGTTTAGAGATCTGAATATAGATTATCCGAATCGACGGCAGAGCGTGTCAAGCAAATATGTCCGCCGGACCAGACAAGACAACAAAAGTTCAAACTAAGTTTTACTTCAGCAAGCAGTCAAGTGGGCCGGGCAATTTTGATTTCAGCTTTTAAACTTTAGCCTTAATGCCGCTTGTGACGCTACCGCTACTGACATACCAGTCAACAAAGCGCTTCACACCCTCATCGAAACTAGTCTTTGGACTATAACCCAAGACCTCGCGAGCATGTTCAATGCTGGCATAGGTATAGGGTACATCACCAATTTGCATGGGTTTATGCACAACATTGGCGCTTTTGCCCAAGTGCTTTTCTAAAGACTTGACCATGTCAAACAGCATCACCGGTTCAGAGCGACCGAGGTTGATCACATCAAAACCAGGCAATGCGTAAGTCATTGCCGACTCAATTCCAGCCACAATATCAAGCACAAATGTATAGTCACGGCGGGTTGTACCATCACCGAAAAGCTCAATAGTTTTACCAGAATCAATCAAATGACAGAATTTGTGAATAGCCAAATCTGGTCTCTGTCTTGGACCAAACACCGTGAAGAAGCGCAAGCAGACGACTTGCAGGCCAGCTGTATGGTAAGCAGCATAGCATTGCAATTCATTAGAAGCTTTAGTGGCAGCATAAGGAGAAAGAGGTTGATCAACGCGATCACTCTCTTTAAAAGATTCGCCAGAACGGCCACCATAGACAGAACTAGAGGAGCCAAAGACCAATCTGGTTTGCTTAGCATTGGGAATAATGCGGTCAATAATTTTCTGAGTGCCAACTACATTGACGTCCATATAATGGGCTGGCTGTAAGAGCGATGGACGCACACCAGCCATAGCGGCCAAATGCACAACGACATCAAAAGGCCCATGCTGAAAAGCGCGATCAAGAGCTACATCATCGCGAATGTCGCCTTCGACCAGAGTATAGGCTGGGTGAGCGGAATGTTCAGCAGCATTGCGGCGCTTGACTGCCGGCGCATAGAAATCATTGAAGTTATCAATCACCACAACTGTGTCGCCCTGGCAAAGCAAGCTATCGATCAAGTTTGATCCAATAAAACCAGCCCCACCGGTAACCAAAATCTTTCGGCCTGCCATCAGCGCGCTCGCCTCCCTTGAGACGCTGTTATCAATTTCTCAAACAGCGGTTTGTTGGTTTCGTAATCTCTTTCAGGATGCCACTGCACACCGACAACGAAGTCGCGGCCGGGCATCTCGATTGCTTCAATGACACCATCTTCAGCAGTTGCCACCACTTTCAATTGATTGCCAACCTTACGAACACTCTGGTGATGCGAAGTCGGTACAGCAAATTGCTTAGCAGTGAACAAGCCCTTAAGAATTCCATCTTCAGTAATGATGACATCGTGCTGGTTGAATCCAACTTTCCAGCCGTTCTTGCTAGCATGCTCTACCGGTGACTCTGGCAAGTGCGATTTTATATCTTGCACTAGGGTGCCACCTTGATTGATGTTAATCAGCTGACAGCCCAGACAAATTCCTAGTATTGGCATCTTGTCGTCGCTCAAAGCTTCGCTCACAAGGGCCAGATCAAACTCTTGCCGTTTGGCCGGGGTTAGCTCACAGGAGGGGTCGGCGACCTCGTCATACAAGCTTGGGCAGTAATCAGCCCCGCCAATTAGCATCAAACCATCGAGGCGACGCAACGCTTCGCGCAAATCTTCACGCGGCATGGGTGGCAATAAGATTGGAATGCCGCCGCTTTTTAGAATAGCGTCGGTGTAAGTGGTCTGAATGGCTGCCTCCTCAGGAGGGCCAGCCTTGATGTCTAAATTGATGCCTATTAGTGGTTTCATGATGCCTCTAAAATATTTAGGGGCATTTTACCGCACTGAAACAAGAACGACCTGATTGCCCACACCATAATAAAGTTTAGCCTTGGGCCGAACTTGGCAATAAAGTAATGGTCGCCCCTAAGAAACAATGGAAAACAAAGAAAGGGTATAAAAACCATTTCAAAATCGAACCACGAAAACGGCAAATCGAGGATTGATAAGAGCGTTGGCGCTACTGTCAAAGACTTTTTCAATGGTTTCAGTATAAAAATCGCTGTAGGTGTAGTGATTTGCGCGGCCATCTATATGTTTGTTTCCGGCCAAACCCACTTGCTCAAAACCTTGCCCTTTTTGGCCATGATCGCCCTAATCGCGGTGGAAGCGTTTGTCGGAGTGCAAATCAACTCAATTAGCCAAGCCTTAGAAGAGCATGCCAACGCCAGAACCCTTAACTCAGAGTCCCTCAAGGAAATCAGTGCTAAGGCTGGCCCTGAGGTAAAATCACTGCTCGCACCTTTCTTTTTAGCTTTGACTGCGCTGGAAAGCGAAAAAGCGACCAGCTCCGATAAAGAAAAGGATCTTCAGCGTTGGCGGGCGCGCACGGCTGAAATACAGCAAGTTAAGCAAAACTTTGCCGACGAAGAGAGCAAAACCGCCCGAGCATTCTCCAGAGACGGCCAGACTTTAGTAGGAACTCAATCTTTCAACGAACTAGCCGCTGAAGTAATAGAAGCAATGTACTCACAAAACAAAGACTCAATTATGGCCACTGTGTTTGTTCGTAGCAGTCAGAAAGGCTTTAGCAAATCGGCATCTTATCCGAAGTCAGAAGAGCTAGAAGAATCTGTTCTCAAAGTATTCAACGTTGCCGGTTCGCCATTAGCCGCAGTTCACGGCAATTTCATAGACGTTGGCCCGCTCTCGCTCAAACGCTACGGCCTAGAAGAAATCGCGGAGAAGCCAAAGTTCAAGCGAGCAGTGGTCTTTCCGGTTGAAAGCAATGGTCGAGCAGCGGGAGCGGCGATATGTTTCTCTGGTCAAGAAGCAGCCTATGATCCAAATGAACTTAAGCGTTTAGAAAAATTTGGCCGACAAATGGCTGCGGGCCTGCTGAGTTTTGCTGACAAAGAATCAGAACAAGAACGGCACAATACAGACCAGCTAACCGGCCTGCGCTCAAGGAGCTACTTCAATGATCTCCTGACCAAGCTTGACTCAATGGTAGCTGCCTGCAAAGCACCAGCAAAGCCAACGGTGATGATCATTGGCATTGACCTGCATCTGCCAGACTTTGTCGGCACTACCGAAGATACCATCGAAAAGTGGTTACCTCAATTAGCTAGAAGTATAAGCCAAGCCCTTACTGACTCGCAGGAAAGCAACGAACTCGCGAGCATGCATGCCTGCCGCTATCAAAAAAACCAGATTGCTATCTTGCTAGAAGCTGCAGAACCAGCGAAAATTGAGTCACTAGCTAAAGCAATAAACGAACGAATCAAAGCTCACAAAAATTGGGCCGGAGACAGAGATGAAATGTCGGTCTCAATTGGCGTTACGCCGTGCAGTGCCGGGCAAGACGCCGAGGCCGTTCTAAACCGAGGTCTGCTCGCTCTCGATTATGCTCAAGAAACAATGCGCGCAGGGCATTGTGTATTCTCGCACCAAGTGCCCCCAAACTTTCAACCACAAAAGAATGCCGTCATCGACGGCGAGTTGGGAGTACTTGACAGTTACAGCCTACTGCAATCAATTGCTGCAAGTGCCAAAACGGGAATTTTGACTGTCACAAACAGCTCGGGCAATGCCTTCGTTAGCACCTGGGACAACGGCAAACTAGTACACACGAAACTAGAAAACAGCTCAGGAATGGACGCTTTTACTGAGTTTGTGATTTTCTTCAACACTGGTCATTTTCACTTTCAGCAGATGAATGAGTTACCAGCACTGGAACAAAGCGAAGGCAAGACACCACCGCTGAGCACGGCACTAATGGAAGCCTGCTTAGCAGCCGATCACTTCACCGTTGCCAAGGCAGAATTACCTGATTTGAGAGTCAATGCTATCGCCGTTAACAGCGACGCTAGCTGGCAAGCTGCCTTGTTAGACGTTGATATATCAAGCCGCGAAAAGAAGGTAATGAAAACCCTATTTGCCAAGCTTTCAAGCCAACCGCAAGTTTTGGAAGATCTCATGATTGATCTAAGCCAGTATCCACAGTTTCTCAAATGGCGAGCCGCTAACCTTTTGAAGCGGCATGGTCTTATGCGAATTCTTGAGTAAAACCCTGTAGCAATTGACTTTAAGTCAACCTCAGCCAACTATAATTGCTCTGATTTATTCAATCGTTAAAACTAGAGAGGCAATTCATGAATGCAGGCCCAGCACAACATACACAAGATCCAAACGTGGCCACATCAGTTGAAGCCCTCTTTAAATCAGTAGATGCTTGGCAGACTGGTCACTTCCTCCTGTCAAGCGGCCTCCATAGCGACCAATACATGCAATGTCAGCGTATTCTGCAATATCCGGTCCACGGCATGCATCTAGCCCGTGCACTGGCTACAAAAATGCTAGCAGCTGGCATTAAACCTAAAGCAGTTGTAGGACCCGCCCTCGGGGCCGTACACCTCGAAGTCTTTATGGCCTTGGCATTCAACGAAATTCTCAACTCTAGTGAAACAACAGCAACCACTTCCGAGCATCACAATTCTCAAGATCAGGTACGAGCTATATTTGCTGAGCGCGCCGAAAACGGCAAAGATTTCGTCATTCGTCGCGGCATCGAGCTGGCTCAGGGTGAAGAAGTTATCGTCGTAGAAGACGTCACCACTACTGGTGGCTCAGCCAAAAGAGTAGTTGACCTGTTAACAGCGATGGGCGCCAAAACTTTAGCGGTGGGCACAATCATCGATCGCAGTGGCGGCCTAGCCCAATTTGATCAGCCCTTCTTCGCCCTTGAACAACTCAACTTAAAAACCTACGAAGCTGACGCCTGCCCAATGTGCCAAGCCGGAAGCCAACCAATCAAGCCTGGCAGCAGTAAAAAATAGACCGAAACCAATACAGTGAGTTGCTAATACAATAAGTAGCTATTCTAAATTGGTTTTGCTCTTCGGTAACAAAGACTGCAGGGCCAAGCCAATTTCGTAATCGTTTGGCAGCATATGCTTAGCCGTCATCAACTCAGCAATGGCACTGCTTGTATCTCCGGCGTCTTTTAGCTCTAAAGCCAAGGCCTTGTGCAATTGGCCGTTTTTCGGATCAATAGACAATGCCAATCTGTATTCAATCAGGGCCGACTGGCGATCACCATTTTTAGCGTAGACCCAGGCCAAATTAGAATGGGTATCAGGATCATTTGGCGCCAAGCTCACCGCCAAGCGTGCTTCCTTCAGTGCTTCGCTTGCCTTATTAGTGCTGGCCAAGGCCCAAGCGTAGCCAACATGACCTTCTGAATAGTTGGGGTCAAGCTGAGTAGCAGAGACAAACTGCTCAAGTGCTTCTGGCCACTTTTTCATTTTGCCCAAAGCCAGACCATAGCGTGCATGAACAATGGCATCTTTCGGATTAAGCGCAATAGCTTGTTTGTATTCTTCATCAGATTGCGCGGGCATGCGCACAGACGTATAGCACTGAGCCAAGATCAAATGAGGAATGACCAGATCTTTATTGAGCTTAGAAGAGAGCTTGCATTCAACAATGGCGTCACGAAAGCGGCTTTGCATGCGATAACACTCACCCAAATAGGCATGAGCCAGGGCATTGCCACTGTCAATTTTGAGTGCGCGAGTATATTCGCCTTTCGCTTCATCGTTGCGGCCGAGCATGCGCAGCGCTTCTGCCTTCATAAAATGGCCATCAGCAGTGGTGGCACGAATTGTGAGAACCTTATCGAATTCTTTAAGAGCTTCTTCATAGTCGGCCATACTCATCAAGACCTTACCCAGCATATAGTGGGCCTTGAAGCTATTGGGATCAAGCTTGAGTACGTCCTCAAATTCGATTAGTGAATTAGTAAAATCTCGTCGCGTGAAGAACATATCGCCTAGACGACAGTGTCTATCAATCTGCTTATTGCGATCCTCTTTGACAGGCTCAAAGACTTCATCTGAAGCAGCTTTTGCTTCCTCACTTTTAGTTTCGGCCTCAAGCACCTTTGGATCTTTATAGGGCCGGCGCTTCATAAAGAAGGGGACGCCAGCGCCAGCCGGCGGACAATTGGCCGCAGCCAGCAGCAAAAACGAAGAGAGCGACAAAAGCAGGCAACGCCAGACCAGCGAAAAAGGCGCCTTAGGCACCATGGATATTCACCCCATGATTGCGCGCACCGTGAATTTTCACCTCGACCACTCTATCTAAGCGAAAAGTTCTCTCTGAGTTAGTTTTTCGACAAGCAGCCGTCAAATAAATGCTACCTCGGCTCTCAATTAAGGCTAGTGGAAGAATGACACGGGTACTCTTAAATTCACTGCTATAAGTCAATTTCAGCTCAGTCTGCTCTTTGATAGCCGCAGCTATTAGTTCAAAATCAGCCTGGGCTTGCGGCGACAAAACTACCGGAGCATAGCTCTGCTGTTGAGTAAAACTAAGTGTAGAGTTATTTGCTTCTATTTGGCCAAAGCTCTCTAGGCAGCCGACTTCAACAAGCTTGGCAAAGAGCTTTTGAACATACATGCTGTCATCGAGCGCTCTATGGTACAGCGAACCGGCAAAGCCAAAGTGCTCGCTCAGAGTTTTCAATTTATAGTTCAGGCTGCCTTGAACCAAACACTGGGCCAAAGCCAGGGTATCAATCACCGCATGGGCAGGCAGTTCTAAGCGCAAACGCAGTGAATTGACCTTGAGAAACTCAACATCAAACGAGGCATTGTGGGCAATCAAAACAGTGTCAGCAGGATTGCCACACCATTGATAGAACTGAGGCAAAACGCTATCCACACTAGGGGCATCAGCTACCATGGCATCAGTGATACCGTGCAGAGCTGAAACCTCGGGAGGTATTGGCCCGCCGGGGTTAATCAGAGCAGAAAAAGTGTCTATCTGAACCCCAGCATATTCACTAGTCTCTTTTTCAGCAGAAGAGCCGAGCTTAAATTTGACGCCTGATAGTTCAACCAACTTACAGGCTATGGCAGACAGGCCAGTGGTTTCAACGTCAAAAGCAATAAATGTCAGGTCGCTGAGCGACCTCTGGCTTAAGCTTGAAACTTGCTCACACAATTCAGTCATGCCATCTCTCTGGTTTAGCGACAAATGTGATTGTACTACGTGGGCTTTGCCAGCTGTGGTGATTAAATCGAGCTATAGTATTTATGGAAATGAGAAACCGGGCGCAATCTATACGATGCATATATCAATTAGCCAAGTAGTTACGGTAGCAGTTGGCTTGCTGAGCCTTCTAGTGACAACAACTGCGAGTAGTCAGGCATTTGACCTGAAAGAAAAAGATCATCCCGAGCAATCATTGCATGGCAATATTATTAACGAAGCTCTCGCTTCTACTATTAGCGCCGGTAGCCTCAAACTGGTGATTCAAAGCTGCGATCAAGCCGAAGATGCAGACATGCTCTTCAACAAAACTTCTTTCAAAAGAAGCTTGGCTTACATTGAGCGTGAACAAAAAAAAGTATTGAACGCTGCCTTTGAAGCCGATAGCAGCCCAGCAGCGCGCTACCGCACTTTAAAACATTTCGGCATAATGCTCAGAGCGGTGCAAGACTTTTACAGCAATTCAAACTATGTTGAGCACGAAGTAGCAAAACGCACCAACAAGCTTGGAGGCAATCGCTTCGACCCCTACTCTATTGAGCTAGTCGAGTGGTCAAAATTGCCTACTATTATGCAGTCAGAGCAGCCGCTCAGTGCAGCAGAAGTACGGAAAGCCAATTCGAGTGAAGGCCAAGAAAAGATTGGTCAGGCTACGTACTACAAAGTTGCTCGTGAATTGGCTTTGCGCGAAACGGCCAGACAGTGGGATGTGCTCGCAACTTTGTTGAAAAATCGCTATCAGGGAAAATCTCTGACAATCATCACTGCCCTCAAACAAGCCAGCGTGCCAGATAAGGAGCCCGAAGAGATAGACTGAGGCACAGCTTATAAGTCGTATTAATCCCACTGACAATGGCAGAGCATTCATTTACCATAGCAGCACCAAACAGATAGAGCTGACTAAATGAGCGCCAATCTTTTCGAACACACAAGAGAAACTTGGAACCATGCCTTGCAAGGTCAATCCAGCACAGCCGAAAAGTTCGAAATAGGAGCAGAAATAATTGTTGGGACAGCTGCGGTAGCAGCACTTGCCCGCTTTGGGTTGGCTCGATTTTCGACTGGCGCCATAGCGCGAACGGAGGCAAACTTGCCCGCTCTGAAAATACTTGACTCTGGTGAAAAACTGACGCCGGCCTTAACCAACAAAGCAGCCATAGCTGAAGAGAGCTGGCAGCACTTAATTTTTTCTCGCACACAAGAGATTCAACAGCGCCCTGGCGAAACAAGCGCGGCTTTGCACGAGCGACTGCGCCCATTAGTTGTTAATGGATTCAGAGCAATTGAGCACCCTACTCGAATTGACACACCAAGCTGGTATACCTTTGATGCAAGCAAAACTCTAGGCATCGACAATGCAGTTGCAGTTATGACCTCCACGTGTAAGCATGAAACTCCATCTATGACATTCGTCGGCATTCGAAAGTCAGGCGAGTGGATGAGCGAAATTCCTTCCGGCGGCATGGGCAAACCCTTCGAGAGGAAGAGCTTCCTTACTGACTCAGTCTTTGAGTCTCGCTTTAGATACAAATTGCACCCTCTAGGCCGCGAGCTGACATCACAAGAGAAGAACGCAATCTACGACAAGATGTGAGCAGTCACAATAATTTGCCTCTCACAACACCACAATCAGGGCAATCACTGACGGGGTCAAACCCTCTCAAGACCTCAAGCTCACCACTTAAGCCGTCAATTTTGATCAGCTCGTTGCTTTGACTAGCACCAAAGCCGCTAAGAATTTTCACAGCACCAAGGGCCAGCGAATTACCAACTATTCCAGCTAAACTCTCGAGAACCCCTTGTGCTTCACGGCTACCAATCCAATCTTCAAGACCAAGCGAAGCAAGCAAACATCGCAGACAACATGACTTACCAGGTAGCATGCAAAATAATTGAAAGCGCATTCCCGCTCCACCGCAATGCAAAAGCGGTTTGCGGCTGGCCATACACAAATCAGAAAGACTTAGTTTCTCTTGCCAGTCAGGCAAAACCTCAATAACAAGATCGCAGGCCGCAACCTGAGACTCAAGCTCACTAGTTGCTGAATGTGACTCAACTAGCTGAAAAGTAATCTGACAATCACCGTCCATATCAAGACTAGCGCGCAGACTATTGAGCCCAGCTAAGTGGCTATCAACTATCTTAAGAACACCAACTCCGGAGGCAACTAAACCGTGAGCAGCAGCACTCACCACTGAACCGCTTCCCATCAGTAACACACTCGCCTGCAGAAGTTTCTGCTGGTGAGCAGCAGTGAAGCCACTAACCGAAAGCTGGCCCGCGTAGGGCGAATGCTCCTGTTCGTTATCGAACTGACTATCCATGATTACCTTTAAAAGTGACCAGTTGGTTCTGACTTCAGACGGATAAATAATAGCGTATAAACCAAAAACCCCCCTTGCGGGAGGTCTCTGGCTGGCGTTGGCGGGGAAAAGGTATTAGTTGAACAATGCGGCGTCGCGGGCTGATGCAACGAGCCAGTTGATGCAACCAGGAGTTGCAAGTCCGCCTGTTACACCGGCAGCTCCGAACAACACTTTCTTCATAGCGTCGTGGGAACCAGCAGCCATGTGCATG
>Ga0172380_10000182_pt1 | contig 137247 bp, 117 predicted proteins | sample Leawe162metaG_FD_119747 | JGI IMG/M metagenome (GOLD analysis project Ga0172380, IMG submission 119747) | Leachate microbial communities from a municipal landfill in Southern Ontario, Canada - Leachate well 162 metaG | ecosystem: Engineered > Solid waste > Landfill > Unclassified | place... | reverse complement strand
GGCGCGAAAGCTTCCGGCGGAGGATGCGCTCGGGCTGCGCGATTTATTGAAATCGAGTTCGTCCGGGCGCACCGGCAAGTTGACGATCGCGGTGCCGATGTTGCCACGCATTTCAAACTTCGATGATCTCGATCCGCTCAGGAACGAACCGAACGTCAGCGTCGAATTGATCGAGCGGGGGCGCGCCATTCCGGGCGATGCCGATCTTGTCCTACTTCCGGGGTCGAAATCGACGATCGACGATTTCGCGGCTCTCCGCGCGGAAGGCTGGGACATCGATATCAAAGCACACGTGCGCCGCGGTGGGCGGGTGCTCGGGCTTTGCGGCGGCTATCAGATGCTCGGCACGTCGATTTCCGATCCGCACGGCATCGAAGGACAGGCACGCAGCATTGAAGCGCTCGGCCTGCTTGATGTTGAGACGATGCTCGGCTCGGAGAAACGGCTTGCGAACGTCGAAGGCAGGCTTTCAAGCTCCGGCGCAGCCTTCTCTGGTTACGAAATGCACGTCGGCAAAACAACCGGCCGAGATCTGGCGCGGCCGTTTCTGACGTTTTCGGACGGGCGGCACGATGGAGCCGTCTCGCAGGATGGGCGCGTTGCGGGCTGCTACGTCCACGGATTGTTTTCATCCGATGCCGCGCGGGCGGCGTTTCTTTCCGAGCTTGGCGCGACAACGTCGGGCGAGAGCCACGAGGCTGTCGTCGATGGAGTTCTCGATCGCCTGGCGGAGCACCTAGAGAAACACATCGATATCGAGCGGCTACTTACACTCGCAAAATGAGTGCGAGCCCGAGAAGACCTGCAAGCATCAGTGCCCACGCCACGCTCGCGACGCGTAGCGCACGGAAAATATCGTCGGCATTCGCCTCGCTCCGTCCGTCGCCCATATACGCGTCGTCCACGAGTGTTGCGCCGTAGGTCTTCGGGCCGTTGAGCTTGAGGCCAAGCGCGCCCGCCATCGCGCTTTCCGGCCAACCCGCATTCGGCGAGCGATGGCGATACGCGTCGCGGCGCATGGCGCGAAATGCGTCGTCCATTGAGGAATTTGGCACAAGCCGAGCCGCGAGCGCGAACAGCAATCCGGTCAAGCGCGACGCGGGCAGATTGACGAGATCATCGAGGCGAGCTGCAGCCCAGCCGAATGCTTCGTGGCGCGGCGTGCGGTGGCCGATCATACTGTCGGCCGTATTGATGGCTTTGTAAGCAACGAGGCCGGGCAATCCAAGAAGCGCAAACCAGAGCACTGGCGCGGCGACGCCGTCGGAAGCGTTCTCCGCCAGACTTTCAATCGCCGCACGCGCGACGCCATGCTCGTCGAGCGTTTGCGGATTACGTCCAACGATACGCCCGACTGCGATGCGCGCAGCGTCGAGCCCGTCATTCTGCAGAGCATCGGCAACGTCGCGGACGTGGTCGTAGAGGCTGCGGCTCGCGAGCATTGTCGACGCGAGCAGCACAAGTCCGAGATTTCCGAGCCACGTCGGAGCAAGCGCGATCTGGATGATCCACGCGAGACCGGCGGTGATTGCAATAATGACGAGCAGCGCTAGCACGCCGGACGCCTTGCGCGCGCTGCTACTTTCGTCGTCGCGATTGAGGTCACGGTCGAGTTTGGCGATCAGCGCACCGATCCAGGTGACCGGATGTCCGATGAGTTGATAAAGGCGCTGCGGATAACCGAACGCCGCTTCCACTCCGAGCGCGGCGACAAGAATACACAACGTTGTCGCGAATGACATAGCCGCTATCCAGCCTGCGAGGGGCAATCGCGGAACGTCATTGCATCAGCTTGCGATCGGCAAGCCGCCGAGAGCGGACGCAAGCGTGCTCGCCTGCTCGGCGTCGGCGGTCGTCGCATGGCGCAGCGCCTCGCCGATCATGACAAGCACGGGACCATCGGGATGCGCGGCATCAAGCTCCGCCGCGATTTGCCCGACCGTGGACATAAAGACTTGCTCATCCGGGCGCGTTGCGTTCGCGACCGCGATGGCGGGAGTCTTCGGGTCGAGCCCGTGCCCGATCGCGGCTTCGGTCAGTTCGCTCAGCGTGCGTTTCGGCATATAGACAACGGTTGTCGCGGCATGGTCCGCGACCGATGCCCAATCGATGTCGGACGGCAGGTGGCCGCGACGATCGTGCGCCGTGATGAACTGCAACCGGCGGGCATAGTCGCGATTTGTCAGCGCCACCTTCAAGCCCGCCGCCGCGCCCTGGGCGGAGGTCACGCCCGCCACGATGGAGATTGGCACACCGGCTTCCTGACAGGCGGAGATCTCTTCGCCTGCCCTGCCGAAGATCAACGGGTCGCCGGACTTGAGCCGCACGACGCTCAGGCCTTCGCGCGCCAGCCGGATGATCTCGGCGTTGATGTCGGGCTGTTTGCACGACTTGCGGTAGCCGCGCTTGCCGACGTTGATCAACTGCGCACCGGGGCGGACACATGAGAGGATGGGCTTGGCGACAAGGTCGTCATAAAGCACCGCGTCGGCCGATTGCAGAGCGCGCAGGGCTTTGACCGTCAGAAGATCGGGATCGCCAGGACCTGCGCCAACGAGCGTGACGGTTCCCGTCTTCGCGCGCTGATTGGCGTCGTTCGCGCCGACCGTGCTGGCTGACGAACCCAACTCCGAATACCGCGTTTCGAATGGCGTGCGCGGTTGCCATCCGAGCCGTTCGAGTTCCGGATCGAGGTGCTCTTCCTCGGGCCAGCCGAGAAGCAGATAGCCGATGAATTTCCAATGATCTGGAGCGCCGAGCGTCGCCGAAATCGTGGCCGGATCGACGATCGATACCCAGCCCATGCCGAGCCCTGCTTCACGGGCCGCGAGCCAGAGCGTCGTCACCATGCAAGCACACGAGCTTTCGAGCGTTTCCGGCATCGTCTGGCGGCCAAGTCCGTGGCCCTGCGCGGCATGATGATCGCAGAACACCGCCAGATGGACGGGAGCCGCGTCGAAGCCCGCAAGCTTCAATTTGTTGTAGAGGCTGGCCTGCTCATCGCTGTAAGCGTCGGCCGCTTTGCGCCGCTCCGTCTCGAAATTTTGGACGACCGCGGCGCGCACTCCGCTGTCTTTGACATTCACGATGCGCCACGGCTGGCTGTTACCGACGGACGGAGAAAGATCGGCGAGGCGCAGCAGCCGATCGAGCAACGCGTCCGGAACCGGATCGGTTTTAAAACGGCGCACATCGCGCCGCCAGCGGATCAGCTGCGTCAGCGAGATCGGAGCGGCTTGTCCGTCTATCGAATTTTCAGAATCGCGAGATGCCATCGGCAACATTTACCCGGTTTCGGACCCGGCCACAGAGTCCAAAACGCTCCTATAGCACCTTTGGTCTGCCGACAGAGAGGCCGGAGGTCGCAAGCGGGCAGACAATCTCTGGAAATCCCTAAAGGATCACGCCCCGATATTCGCGGGCACATCCGTCGATTTTTTTCTCAAGCCAAGATTTTTGGCGGACGAAATTTCAAATTTCCGGCCGCTAACCAAATCGGCATGGCGTCGGCATCGTTGCCGTATCACCCTGGCCGGACAATTCATGCCGATTGCACGGTTCGATCGCAGCCGGCGCATAGGTGGGTGCCGCTTTGCGCATCGCCGGCGCGGCGGGGGCTTCCGCACCTGGCGCACAGCTCGTGATGACCCTGGTGGACGCCGTGCTCGAGCGCCACGCGCTCGTCGAACACGAAACATTCGCCGCGCCAGAGGCTTTCCCCGGCGGGGATTTCCTCGAGGTATTTGAGAATGCCGCCGCTCAGCTGATGAACGTCGGTGAAGCCCTGCGCGAGAAGGTACGAACTCGCCTTCTCGCAACGGATGCCGCCGGTGCAGAACATCGCGATTTTTTTCTCTGGCGCGCCGTGAAGCTCGGCCGAAACGTAATCGCGGAATTCGCCGAAACTGCGCGTGCGCGGATTGCGCGCGCCTTCAAACGTGCCGATGCCGAATTCGTAATCGTTGCGCGTGTCGATGACGACGACCTCAGGGTCGGAGATCAGCGCGTTCCAATCCTTCGGGTCGACGAGGTGACCGGTCAATGCCGAGGGGCGCAAGTCGGGAACGCCGAAGGTCACGATCTCGCGTTTGACCTTCACCTTGAAACGCTGGAACGGATGTGACGCCGCGTAAGAATGTTTGACGCCAAGGTTCGCAAACCGGGTGTCCGAGCGCAATTCGTTGACGATCGCGGCAATGTCTGCGTCGGGTCCGGAAATTGTCGCGTTGATGCCTTCGCCTGCGAGGAGGATCGTGCCCTTGACGTCACGGTCCGCGCAGAATGATCGAAGCTCGCTCTGCAAGGCCGTGGGGTCATCGATATCGACGAATTTATAGAATGCGGCAACAGTCGTGCGCACTGCTTGATCGGTCATCGTGTCGTGAACTCGGTCTGCGTTTCGTATTGTTGCCGCCACATGAGATGCCTCATGGAAGGGCTGCGGGTTTTCCGGGATCGATGGACTGGGCCGCCGTTTTACCGGGCCACAAAACCGGGGCGAGAAGCTTAGCCGCTATCAGCTTCTCGCCGGCGACGGTCAAGTGATTATCATCGAAATAGAGGACCGTGCCATCGATCGCGGCCTTGCATTCGATCTCATTGCAGAGCGTCGGAAGCAAGGACATATACGTCGCGCCTGCGGCCGAGGCGATCTTGTCCAGCGTAGCGTCAAGTTTTCGCAAGGCCTTCATGTCGGGCCGAAAAGCGTAAGTGTCGGGCTTGGTTCCGAGCATCGCCTGGCGCGCCAGTGTGGCGGGCACCGGCAGCTGGTTCGGATGCGGGGGCACTTGGCCGAAGAGGATGACGCGATGCCCGGCGGACGACAAAGCCCGCAGCACTGCGTCCAGACCTCGCGTAAACGCGGCCGAATATTCGTGCGTCCAGGCGACGGCGTTCGCTGCAACGATGATCGTCGTCGGCGCGAGCGCGACGAGATGCTCGATCATTCGCGCATTGTAGCCGGGGCATTCGGCTTTACTCGGATAGGTAAAATCAAGCGCCGGCGGGCAGCCCGATGCGGTCAACTCGCGAACGCTCTCATTTCGCGGTTCGGCGAGCGCGCCCAGCGCGACGGCCAATTCGGCTCCGTGACTGTCGCCGTAGACAATGGTGGTCGGCGCGACAGCTGCTCCGAGAATGCAGGACTTGTCGAAGTCGCCCGCGAGCGTGCCGTCGAAATGGCAAGCCGCGCGCTTGGGGCTCGCGTCCTGAGCGGCGGCCGCGATGCCCAGAATTTCGGCTGGAAAGCGGTTCGGCATGCCTTGCACGCTCACGAGCATAGTCGCAGTCAGCGCCAGCGCGCCAAGGCTCAAGCTACCTCCGATGAAGGCCGTTTTCCGGTTCGACACCGCGCCGTCGCGGCGTCTGAAAGGCGTTTCGACGAAGCGCCACGTCAGGACCGAGAGCGCGGTTGCCACCGTGATCAATAGTAGTTGCTGGAACGGCGTGAACGGCTGCACGAGCAGCAGTTTTGCGAAGACGATCAACGGCCAGTGCCAGAGATACAGGCTGTAGGAAATCGGGCCGACGAAAACGAAAGGCGGGAAGCTCAAGCCGCGCGCGATGCGTGTACCGCCGCCCGCCCATATGATCAGCGCAGTGCCGACGCACGGCAGCAGCGCCGCATAACCTGGGAACGGCGTCTTTTCGCTGAAGAAGATGACGGCCGCCGCAATGGCGAGCAGACCGAGGGCGCTTGCGATTTCCCGCTGCCACGTTTGCGCTGGAGCAGAAACAAGCCCGAGAGCGACGACGCTTCCGAGCAGCAATTCCCAGGCACGGGTGTGGATCAGGAAATAAGCGGAGCGCGGGTCGCCGGGCGTGAGGGCAATGCTCAGCGTAAGCGAGACGGCGAGCGCACCGCAGACAAAGATTGAAACTCCTTTTTGTCCGAACCTGTAAGCCAGCGAGAGCAGAAGCGGAAACGCCACGTAGAATTGCTCTTCGACGCCGAGGCTCCAAGTGTGCAGCAGAGGCTGTGTCGCGGCGGCCGGATCGAAATACCCGATCATACTCGCGAACCAAACATTGCTCAACGAAAGCGCGGCCGCCAGCAGGCTCGTGGCATAGGCTTGCAATTCATTCGGAAGCAGAATGGCGATCGCCGCGACGGTGGAGCATGCGCCGACAAACACCAGAGCCGGCACGATCCTGCGGATGCGCCGCTCATAAAAGCTCGCGATGCTGAATCGTCCGGCGCGCAGATCCTCGGCAATGATCCGCGTAATAAGAAAACCGGACAGCACGAAGAAGACGTCGACGCCGACGTAGCCGCCGGAGAACGGCGACATGCCGAGATGGCAAAGGAACACAGAGGCGACCGCGATGGCCCTCAGACCGTCGAGTTCGGGCCGATATCTGAGATTTCCGTCCCCCACCCGTCACACTCCAGCCGGTTGCCTTCGCTATAACGCGGGCAGTCGGGCTTACCCAGCGCCGCGCTTTCGACGGCGCAATCGCTTTCGGCGAATATCTTGCCCTTTTAGGGGATCAGGTCTGTGGGGAGGGCGAATGGTGCCCAGGGCCGGAATTGAACCAGCGACACTGCGATTTTCAGTCGCATGCTCTACCAACTGAGCTACCTGGGCTTGCCTCCGCGGCCAGCGGCCCATGCGAAGTCCGGCCCTTATAGGGGGGCGTTTGCCGTGATGCAAGCGCGACGAAACCGCGTTGCCCGGCTTTATTCGTCATCCCTCTCCGGCCCCGTGCTTCCGCCCCGAGGGTCTCCACCATTGTCCTCGTCATCGTCACGGCCGGGCACCGCATAGGCGCCCCCGAACCACTTGGCGAGATCGATGTCGGCACAGCGTTTCGAGCAGAACGGGCGATAGGCGTCGGCCGCAGGCTTGCGGCAGATCGGGCAGCGCACGGGCCTGCCGGCGGCTTCAGAAGATGGGCACATAGCACATAGGTTCAGGAAACACGGGGTTGATCAAAGTCGGGCGCGATCAAAGTCAGGCGCGATCGACTTCGGCGTATCGCAGCCAATTATACTGGATCGGAAATTTCTCCGAATTGAGAAGCCCGACAACCTCGGTCAGCGGCAGTCCGACGACGTTGGTATAGGAGCCGATCAGGCGCTGCACGAAGCAGCCGGCGAGGCCCTGAATGGCATAGCCTCCGGCTTTGCCGCGCCACTCGCGCGAGGCGATGTAGGATTCGAGTTCGGCGCGGTTGATGTAGCGGAAGCGGACCCTGGTATCGACGATCTTCGTGCGCACCCTGTCGTCTGGCGTGATGAGGCAGACGCACGTTTGAACCTTGTGCGTGCGGCCCGACAAGAGTTGTAGCGACGCCATCGCTTCCTCGACGTGCATCGGCTTCATCAGGATCTTGCGACCCATCGCAACGACCGTATCGGCGGCGATGACATAGGAGTCGGCAAGGTCGGGGTCGTTGGCGATCTGGTCGCGCGCAACCTCGGCCTTGGCTTTTGCCAGCCGCGCGACGAGAGCTCGGGGCATTTCCCCGCGACGCGCGCTTTCGTCGATGGAGGCTGGACGGAGCGCATCCGGCGTCACCCCTATCTGCGCGAGGAGTGTAACCCGGCGCGGGCTGGCGCTGGCGAGGACGAGCCTCGGCCGCTCGATCTCGGCCTTCGAGGACGCCCGTTCGCGCGCCATCGATCGCCGCAACGTTTCGCGGCTCGGCGCATCGGAGCGGGCGAAGCCGGGAAGAAAGGCGGATTTCAGCGATGATATCATGGGCGGCCTGCAAGAGGTGCGAAGCGTCTCGACACCAGAAAAGATGGGCGGACAATGGGCAAGCCGTGGACTTTTAGCAAGACCTGGGTGCGTTGCGGGGGACTGCAAAACAAGGCATGAATAGCGCCGCAAAATTGAGCGGCTATGATGGCGACAATGGCTCTGAAAACCGACTCTGCCGGCCTTCTTGCTCGAACCCCGCTTTTTGCCGGGCTGGATGAAGCGAGCCGCAAGGCCGTGGCGAGCGAACTCCGCGAAGCATCCTACGAGCCCGGCCAAGTGATATTCTCGCGCGGCGACGCGGGGGCCGACCTTCATATCGTCAGTAAGGGACGTATCCGGCTTTCGGTCCTGACGTCGGATGGGCGCGAGCTTTCGTTCGCGCATGCGGAGACGCCCTCGATCTTCGGCGAGCTTGCGATTTTCGACGGGCGTCCGCGCTCGGCGGATGCGACGGCCGTCAACAAGGTCGAGACCCTCCTGCTTTCGAAATCCGCGTTTCTGCGCCTTCTCTCGTCGCACCCTTCGGTCGGCGAAGCGGCCGTGCGCTTCCTCGCCGGCCGGCTGCGCGACGCGGACGAGCAGCTCGAGGCCATCGCGCTGCACCCGATCGAGGCGCGACTGGCGCGGTTCTTCCTCGCCTCCGTCCGGCAGAAAGATCCTTCCGGAAAATCCGAAAAAGTCACTCTGGCCTTGCCGATCTCGCAAAGCGAGCTGGCGCTCCTGGTCGGGGCGAGCCGCCCCAAGGTGAACGCCGCGCTGCAACTCCTCGAATCGGAAGGGGCCATCGAGCGCCGGGGGCAGCAAGTCATTTGCGATATCGCAGCGTTGAGCGGCATCGGCCGTCTCGACGACAAAGACTAGCGGCAGACTGACCTCCGCGCAGCCTCCGGGTCCCATTGCATGACGATCGCCAATCGAGACAATGAAGGTGGTTGGCAGAGCGGCTGGCTGCAAGGCTGCTTCGCCTTGCTCAAGCAGATCCTTCGCCCGGCGAAAGCGATCTTCGGCACGATCGCGCGCATCGGCATCAAGGATTATCCTCCCGACACGCAGCGGCGCCTGAAGATCGTCAACGTGTTCTCGTTCCTCGTTGTCGTCACGACCTTCATCTACGCGATGCAGCTCTGGATGTCGGGCGACAAGGCGATGATGCCCGTCGTCCTGATCAACCTCGGCCTTGCCATCATCCTATCGTTCGTGCCGCTGATGCACAGGATCAACGAGATGGCGGGCGGCCTGCTGCTCGTCGTCGCCGAATTCGCCGCGCTGATCGGATTTACATCCTACTTTGGACGCCTGGGTGGAGCGCCCTTGCAGTACGTCGTAGCGGCTGCCGCGCCGTTCGTGATTTTCGAAGCGCGGCGGTTCTGGCTCGTCTTCGCGATCGTGACGACGGCGCTGGTGCTGCATCTGTTCGCCTGGTTCCAATTTCCCATGGAAGCGGCGCGGCTGCACGCCGATCAGAAGGTTATCGATTCCTTGTACGTGCAGGGCGCGATCACCACGTTCGGACTGATCGCGGCCTGCGTCTATTATGCGTTCGGTCTCGTCGAGACGGCCAAGGCGGAAACGGAAACGGTCCTGCGCAACATCCTTCCCGACGTTATCGTCGAGCGTCTGAAAGCTGCGCCGGGAGAGACCATCGCGGACGGTTTCGCGGAGGCTTCCGTTCTGTTCGCGGACATCAGCGGGTTTGTGCGTCTGGCGCGCGGGCTCGGCCCGGAAAAAACCGTCGCGCTCTTGAACCGGCTCGTCACCGCCTTCGACGAACTGGCGCAGCACCACGGCGTCGAAAAGATCAAGACGATCGGCGACGCCTACATGGTCGCGTCCGGCGTGCCGATCCCGCGAGCCGACCATGCGCAAGCCCTGGCTGCAATGGCGCTCGATCTGGTTTCCACGGTGCGCGTCATCGCAGCGGAAGAAAACATAGATCTCAATGTCCGTATCGGCATCGCCGCAGGTCCGATGACGGCGGGCGTCATCGGCAAGAATAAATTCAGCTACGACGTGTGGGGCGACCCGGTGAACATGGCGAGCCGGCTCGAGCAGTCGAGCGAGGTCGGGCGCATTACCATTTGCCCTACGTGCTACGCCGCATTGAAAGAGACTTTCATTCTGCGATCGCGCGGGCTGATCGACATCAAGGGCGTCGGCGAGCAGGAAGCGTGGTTTCTCGATGGCCGGCGCGAGCCGAGCCTATCCCTTCCAGTGCAATGAGCAGACGAGCGTAAACAGCCTGCGGGCCGTATCGTCGTCGACGATGATTTTCGGCAGCAGCTTGTCGCGCAGCAGAACGCTGCCCTCGTCGTGGAGACCGCGGCGGCTGACATCGATGGCCTGGATGCGTGCGGGCGGCGCGGTTCTGACCGCCTCATAATAGGATTCGCAGACCATGAAGTAATCCTTCATGATGCGCTTCAGGGGCGTCAACGCGATAGCGTGCTCGAAGTTCTGCTCATTGCTGCCCGCTGCAACGTTCATTTGTAGACGGTCGTCGACGATCGAGAGATGCAGCTTATAGGGACCGCCGTCGACGTCTTCGACACGGAAAGTGTTGCCGTCGAGAATATCGAAAATAGCAACTTCGCGCTCATGCTCGGCATTCACGTTCGCACGGCCGAGCGACTTCGTGTCGAGCGTAATTTCCGCTAGACGATCACGGCCCCCGGTAATGCTCACGGTTTGATCCATTCTGCCTCAAGCTGCTTAAGTCGTTTTGGTCAGGCGGATTTCGACCGACCGACGATGCCCTTCGAGCCCTTCGGCGCGGGCCAGCGTCATCGCCGCCGGACCCAGCGCCGCCAATGCCGCTTCGTCCATTTTCAGTATCGACGTGCGCTTCATAAAATCCAGCACCCCGAGGCCGGACGAAAAACGCGCGCTCCGGGCTGTCGGAAGGACGTGATTCGAGCCGGAGACATAATCGCCGATGACTTCAGGCGTAACGCGTCCAATGAAAATCGCACCGGCATTGCGAATGCTTTGAGAGAGATCTTCCGCATTCTCCGTCGCGATTTCCAAATGCTCGGCCGCAATGCGATCCGCCAAGGCGGGAGCTTCGTCGAGCGAATTCAGAACGATCGTCGCGCCGAAAGTGTTCCAGCTTTCGCCCGCGATATTTCCGCGCGAAAGTGTTTGAAGCTGCCGCGCCACGGCTTGCTCCACGGCGGTCGCAAATGCCTCGTCGTCGGTCATGAGAATCGATTGCGCGGCGGTGTCGTGCTCGGCCTGCGCGAGCAGATCGGCTGCGATCCATTCCGGATCGTTGTTACGATCGGCGATGACGAGAACCTCGGACGGGCCTGCGATCGAATCGATGCCGACGATGCCGAACACCTGCCGCTTTGCCGCGGCGACGTAGGCGTTGCCGGGTCCGACGATCTTGACGACCGGACGGATCTTCCCGGTGCCGTAAGCGAGCGCGGCCACCGCCTGCGCGCCGCCGATACGGTAAATTTCGGATACGCCGGAAATCTTGGCCGCTGCCAAGACCAGGGGATTCAACTCGCCGCCGGGCGATGGCACGACCATCACGACGCGCGGCACACCCGCGACTTTCGCCGGCACCGCATTCATCAGGACCGAGCTCGGATAGGACGCGAGGCCGCCGGGCACATAGAGGCCCGCCGATTCCACTGCCGTCCAGCGATGACCGAGTTCGACGCCAGCGTTGTCGCGATAGCGATCATCGGACGGGATCTGGCGTTCGTGGTGATCGCTGATACGGTCGTGCGCGAAGTGCAGGGCGTCGAGCGTTTCCTTCGAGCACTCGCGAACGGCTGCGTCGACTTCGGCGGCCGTTACGGCGACGCCCGACTTGCGCAGATCGAGGCGATCGAACTTGAGGGTGAGGTCGGCAAGGCTTTCGTCGCCGCGCGCACGGACGTCGGCAATGATGTCTCTTACGGCGTTGTCGACGTCGACGGAGACTTCGCGCTTTTGCGAGAGCAGTATTGCAAACTGCTGCTCGAAATTCTTATCGGCGCTCTTCAGCCGCATCGGCATGAGCACTGTTCCTCAGAGCTTTAAGGCCTCACATATCAGCCTGCGTCTTCTGGGTGCTCCGGCGAATGTTTCGTGGCCCAAGCCGCCCCGAGATCCTTCAACTCGACCTCGACGCATTCGACGTGGAGCCGAATGGCCGCCGCGCCAGAAAAAGTCAACGTGACATCGCCTTCCGGCGTCTCCGATCCACCGGTCGGCTCAAAAGTAATTGCCAGCAAAGCTAATGACGCGCGCCTATCCTTAAGATCAATTCCCTGCAATTTGGCGCTCAGGACCCGCTCGAAGCGAATGCCTGACCGGCGGCGCTCAAATGCCTCCGACGACGCCCGATTCGATGTCGCCTTGGCGACCTCACCCCAGTCGAACCGGTTGGCGATCGCGATGAAGCGCTTTTCGGCGGGCAGATACGCAATTTCTCCGACTCGAAGCACGGCATCCTGCAGGTGCGCCGAAACCACATTCAGGTCTTCCGCGTCGAGAGCGATGAGTTTGAGGTCGGGCATCGATGCTGACAATCTCCCGGCGAACGCCTGTATATCGGTGCTATCCGGCCGAGTGTTATCGGGCGGGAGCGACTCGTGCAACATCGTCCCGAATAAGACGGGCCAGCCAGCGTCAGCCGCTCGCCAGCCGCTCGATGTTGGCACCGCAGCGGCTCAATTTCTGCTCCAGCTGCTCGAACCCGCGATCCAAGTGGTAAACGCGATTGATCATCGTCTCTCCCTCGCCCGCGAGACCGGCGATGACCAGCGACACCGACGCCCTGAGATCGGTTGCCATGACCGGCGCGCCTTTGAGCGTCTTGACGCCCTTGATCGTCGCCGTGTCGCCGTGAAGGTGGATATCGGCCCCGAGGCGCGCCAGCTCCTGCACGTGCATGAAGCGGTTTTCGAAAATCGTTTCGCGAATGACGCTGGTCCCAGAGGCAAGCGCCAGCAGCGCCATCAACTGTGCCTGCAGATCGGTCGGGAAACCCGGAAACGGCTCTGTCTCCACCGACACCGGCTTGATGTCGCCGCCGTTGCGCCTGACTCGGATGCCGGTCTCGGTCGTCTCGACCGTTGCTCCCGTCGCGATAAGGACGTCGAGCGCGGCTTGCAGATCGCCGGCACGAGCCCCTTCGAGCGTCACGTCGCCGCCTGTCGCGGCAACGGCCATGGCAAAGGTGCCGGTTTCGATACGGTCCGGAAGGACGGTGTGAACCGCACCTTCAAGACGGTCGCGGCCTTGAATTCGAAGCGTCGACGTGCCGATGCCCTCGACCTTGGCGCCCATCTTCGAAAGACAGCTCGCGACATCGCCGATTTCCGGCTCACGCGCAGCGTTCTCGATGACCGTCTCGCCTTTCGCCAAGGCCGCGGCCAGCAGAACGTTATGCGTCGCACCGACCGAAACTTTTGGAAACACAATACGCGCGCCGCGCAGTCCTTTCGGAGCCCGCGCGATGACGTAGCCGGCGTCGATGTCGATCTCGGCACCCAGCTCCTTCAATCCCATCAGATGCAAATCGACGGGGCGCGTTCCGATGGCGCAGCCACCCGGGAGCGACACCTTCGCTACGCCCATGCGTGCGATCAACGGACCGAGCACCCAGAAGCTGGCGCGCATCCGCGACACCATCTCGTAAGGCGCGGTCGTGTCGACGATATCGCGCGCCGTCAGATGGAACGTCTCGCCGAGGTGCATCGCCGGACCCGGCCGCTTGCCGTCGACGGCGAGGTCGACGCCATGGTTGCGCAAGATGCGCATGAGCAGGTTGACGTCGGCGAGGTTCGGGACATTCTTGAGCGTCAGCCGATCGTCGGTCAGCATGCTGGCGATAAGCAACGGCAGGGCCGCGTTCTTGGCGCCGGAAATCGGGATCGTGCCACGGAGTGCCTGACCGCCGGTAATCCTGATTCGATCCATTAAATGCCTTCTGGCTCGATGTGTGACGCAAGATGTGTGGCGCAGGGCCATGCGCCGCAGAGAAGATTCGCGTCTGTACCCGTGTCGCTGATACTGGTTTCGCCGCCGGTCCCGCAAGGGAGTTTTGCCGATGCGTGTGCCTGACGCGCGCGCGAGCCCGAGAATTACTCGTCCGGAGCGTTGTCTTTGTCATTCGTTCGACCGCGACCGGCTTCCTTGCGGCGTTTCAAGTTCGACCGGAGGACCTCCGCAAGACGCTCGGCGCGCGCGTCCTTGGGCGATGGCCGCTGGCTTTTTTCCTTAGAATTTCGGTCGGTCATGCGTGTCCCAGGCCCGTCGCTGATGCCGCAACTCACGGTGCTGCGACATCGTCTCGGAGAGCTTGGCTTTCGGTCTTGCCCCCCGTCAAGCCTTGTGGCAGTGTCCGCCCCGCCTGCCAAGCGGGCACCACGCGCGTCGATGTAACGGCGCGCTTGCTTTTTCTTGGGCGCCGGTTGCGGTACCCAAAGGCCATCCAGGCTGCCGTAGCTCAGTGGTAGAGCACTCCCTTGGTAAGGGAGAGGTCGAGAGTTCAATCCCCTCCGGCAGCACCATAAAAATCCCTTTGTTTCAAAGCGTTTTCGCGCATTCGACCCGACAACACCGTTTTCGAACGTGTCGGATACATCCGATACTCCCGACCCAAACCACAGCCTCGCATGAGCTGGCGACCTATAGAGCGTGCCCGGCCGCCCAACCGCTGGCCCAAGCCCATTGAAAATTATATCCGCCAAGCCAACCGGTCACATCCACTGCTTCGCCAATCGCGTAAAGCCCGCTCACGTTCCTTGCTTGCATGGTCTGCGAAGACAGCTCGTCGGTGCTGATCCCGCCGACTGTGACTTCGGCTTTGGCGAACCCTTCGGTGCCGGTAGGGCGAAAGCGCCAGTTGGAAAGCCGTCGCTGAACATCTTCAAGCGCCCGGTCGGGAGCGTTTGCGAGTTCTCCGCGGACGCCCATGCACTCAGCCAGAGTTTCCGCGAGACGCGCAGGCAATGAATGCGCCAGCACGGAGCGCAACCCGGAACGGGGGTTACTGCGCTTTGCCTCAAGGAGCCACGCTGATCCGAGCTGCGGCAGAAAATCGATCCCGATCTCCACTCCGGGCGTCCAGTACGAGGAAATCTGCAGCATCGCCGGGCCCGACAACCCCTTGTGGGTAAACAGCGCAGCCTCGCGAAATGCGACGTCGCCACATCGCGCGACGACATCGGTCGAGACACCCGACAGCGACTGGAAAAGCGTCTCATCCTTTCCAAGCGTCAGCGGCACGAGCGCCGGTCTCGGCGCGACAACCGCGAGGCCGAACCTGCGGGCAAGATCGTAGGCAAAGCCGGTCGCCCCCATTTTCGGTATGGAGAGGCCACCGGTCGCGATCACGAGCGCGGGCGCGACGGCGGCCTCATCGCCGTAGCTGACGCGGTACATCCCATCGGCGTGCTCCAACTCGCGAATACCGTGGCCAAGCCTCAGTTCGACGTGCCCTTTGGCGCATTCATCGAGCAGCATGGCGACGATCTGCCGAGCCGAACCATCACAGAAAAGTTGCCCCAGCGTTTTCTCATGCCAAGCGATGTGATGGCGCTCGACTAGGGCGATAAAGTCTTTCGGGCGAAAGCGGCGCAACGCCGACTTGGCGAAGTGAGGGTTGGCTGACAGATACCGCTCGGGCGGAGTCTGGAGATTGGTGAAATTGCAGCGGCCGCCGCCCGAGATGAGGATCTTCTTTCCCGGCTCGTCGGCATGGTCGATCAAGAGAACCTTACGTCCGCGCTGCCCCGCCGTGAGGGCACACATCATCCCCGCTCCACCGGAGCCGAGTATGATTGCGTCATAACGGCTGGATGCTCTGGTGCCCACGGAACCTGCTGCGCGACCTCTCTTGCCCTCAGCTCAGGGCAGAGTCTGCTTCAATACTGTTCCGCCGGCTGCGGCAACCCCGATTTGCCCGTCCGGCAGTGCTCGCCGCCCTGGCGCACAACGTCTAGGTCATCGCAAGCCAGACGCACGACGACCTCTTCGCCGTCAAATCCCTGCGCGCACATTGGTGCACTGCATCTGGTCGTCATCTAGACGGGTCTGGTGCGCAGCTGTCCCTGGTAATGGTATTTTCCGAGCGGCACGCCCCGCGTGCGCAAGATGTTGTATGCGGCCACAGAATGGAAATAGAAGTTGGGCAGCGAGTACGAGAGTAGAAAGGTCTCTGGCGTGAATGCCAATGTCCGAGGGCCCCAGCTCGACGTTGTGGCATTTTCCTCATCGAGCGGTTGATAGATTTCAATATCCAGCTTCCGGCCAGACCAGCAATTGACCTCATCGGGGGTGAACGCCTCCAACGCCGTTATTGCGTCGCCGACCATGGCCCGTAGTTCGGCGAAAGGCATCGCGCCGACCAGAGGCGGTGGGGCGAACACGCCGGTCTTCACAGCTTCCATCCCCCACACAGCATGATGGGTCAGGGCTTCGATCTGGAAATGGAAAGGAGCCATGTCGGGGAACAGGCGGGCCGTTACGAGTTCTTCCAGATCGCCCCCGGTCTCAGCGCAATGTCTAGTCGTGCGATGGAGAAAGCCTCCGACGGCTCTCGCTGTCTGCAGGAAGGTCGGAACGCTGAGGTCGTAGAGTGTTGGTGCAAGCTTTGCCATGGTGAAATCGTAGCATCGAGCGGACACTTCACAACGACTGATTGCACTCGCGCTGATGCACACTTTTGGCCCTAATCGGACATTACATTGCGTCTGCTTTGATCGCGCGACGCGCGGGGCATTCTGAAGCCGCCGCCAATCACTGATATGCCCGGGCCGTAGAACCCGGCCGCGAATTGCAAGGCGCCGCTCTTCGTCGCGGGCAGCCAGTTCTTGTGCTGACCGGGATCTTTTGGCTCGTCGCTCTGGATGTAAATGACGAGCTTGTCGCCTCGGTGGCTCGCTACAAACGCGCTACTCCGCGATTATCTTCTCCGGCACCGCTTGGTAGGGGGTGGCATGGGCGACGGTCGCGGCTTTGCCGTGGGTGCCAGGCATCACCTCGAAGCGCGGATCGAAGTCGACCATCGTTGCCGCGAGCTTCGCCAGCAGGCTTACGTCGCCCTCGACCTTCGCCGTGCCGTCGGCGATCTGCGCGTCGAGAGTCTTCGCCCCCATCATCGTCTGCTCAAGATCGGCACGGTTGATCGTCAACGTCAGATCCGGCTTTTTCGCCTGGAAGCCGGCAATGTTGGTCAGCGTCGCGTTCTCAAGTTCGACGATGAACTTCTCACCGTTGTCGGGGGTGACAAGGTTCATGGTGAAACGCAGGCCCTCGGCCTTGCGGCTGTCCATGCGGATGCCAAGGAAGTTGAGGAAAAGCTCGGTCGTCATCGCCCTGATCACATCGGGGCTCGACGAGCTAGCCATCTCGCCGCTCGGGATGCCAGTGCGGAGTTCGTAGGCACCGGAGAGGAAGCTGTTGCGCAGCCCCGGATTCTCTTGTTGGTAGCCTATCTGCTCGAAAATGTCGGCGAGGAGGTCCTTCGCTTCGGTGTTGTCGGGCTCGGCATGGACGAGCTTGTTGACGATCTCAACCGCGAGCAGGTACTTACCCTCGGCGTGCAGCGCTCGGCCTTTTTCGATGATCTTCGCGCTGCCCCCCATCATCTCGACATAGAGTGGCGCCGAGTCCTCGGGCGACAGCGGAATGAGCGTCGCCGGGTTGCAATCCCAGAAGCCAAGGTAGCGTTGGATGACCCCGCGCGAATTGTGTTCGGGAGAGCCGTGATAGCCGCGGCAATCCCACTTCGCCTGCAGGCCCTTTGGTAGCGCGTAGATGTTGTGAATCTGGTTGATAGTCACGCCTTGGTTGGCGAAGTGCAGCACTTGGTTGTTCATGTTAGCGTAGAGATCGCGCTGACCGCGCAACACCTCCTGTATGCGATCGTTGCCCCAACGAGGCCAGTGATGCGAGGCGAACATGACCTGTGCGTCCAGTCCGAAGTGGTAGAGCGCCTCGGCGATGTATTTCGACCATGCGAGCGGGTCGCGGATAAGCGTGCCGCGCAGGGTGTAGATGTTGTGCAGCGTCGCGGTGACGTTCTCGGCCATCCAGAGCGCCTTCATGCTCGGGATGTAGGTATTCATCTCGCGCGGCGCCTCGGTGTTCGGCGTGTTCTGGAACACCATCTCGAGGCCGTCGACCTCCAGTGTCTCGATTGGCTCGCTGACAAAGCGCGTCGGCGCGATGAGGCCGGAGGCGCCGGCGGATACCCGAGTTCCGAGGCCCTGGCCGACGTAGCCATGCGGAGCGGCAGGCAGGAGCAGCCCATATTGATAGAAGAGCCGCCGATTCATGGCGTTGCCTGCGTAGACGTTCTCCGAGACGGTGAAGCTCATAAAGTCGACCGGCGCGATCACCTCGACCTTGCCGGAGCGGACGTCGGCCTCGTCGAGGATGCCGCGTACACCACCCCAGTGATCTGCGTGTGTGTGGGAATAGATGACCGCCGAGATCGGCAGACCCTCGCCCTTATGTTGCTGAAAGAGCTTCCACGCCGCCCGTGCGGTTTCGTTGGAGACGAGCGGGTCAAAGACGATCCAGCCGGTCTTGCCGCGCACGAAAGTGATGTCGGAAAGGTCGAAGCCACGCACTTGATAGATGCCAGGCACAACCTCGTAGAGGCCATAGTTGTTGTTGAGTTTGGAGATCCGATGCAGTGATGGATGGATCGAGTCAAACTCCTCCTGCTGATCGAGAAACTGGAAGCTCGCCATGTCCCACGCGACGTGACCTGCGTCGGCTTTTATCACCATATCGGTCATCGGAGCGATCAGGCCGCGCTTTTGCTCGTCGAAGTCGCGCGTATCGTCGAAGGGTAGGCCGGAGCGCGTCGCCTTCAGGACCTCGACCGTGTGCTTCGACGGCGCCTTACCCTTCGGATGAAAATGTCCAGCAAGCGGCATAGAAACGTCTTGCGCGCGAGCAGCACTATCCTCGAAGGCAAAATTGCCGGCAACCAAGAAGGCAGCTCCGGCGGCTGGCAGCGTTCCGATAAATTCGCGTCGGTTGGTCATGACGGCCTCCATTAGAGGGATCCGGAAAAATCGATCTTGAGCTGGTCGACGTCAGTGAGTCAAACGGGCTGAGGGGCTCGCCGTGATCTCCGCCAAACGAAGGCATCCATCACGCGAACTGGAAGCGAAGCGTCTTCTCCGCGATCGCTCCAACTGGCTCATCAAGGGGAGAGACATGACAACGAGTTACATCTTTGTAGAGAACCTTTGGGCGCGCGGCGCGGCGTTCGCTGCTGCGCATATTGCACTTTAACGGCTGCCCAGCCAACGATTGTGGATTAGTCTCTGCAACGAGCGTGACGATGCATTCGGTCAGAAATGCAACGTAGTTCCGACGACCGGCCCTTGTTGCAGTACGTCGTATTTGTAGCCGCCCTGAGTGAAATCGACCGATAGGGCCCGGTAGCCGACGTAACCATCAAGCACGTAGCCGCTGTGAACGCACATTTGCCAATTGTAGGTGGCGAGAACTTGCCAGGAGAAATCGCTTCCAACACCGAACCCGCCAACGTCCGCCCGCACCATCAGTTCTTGCCCATTACCAATCTGGTTGCGCAAACGTGCGCCAATGAACGGGTCGGTCCAGTCGACTGAGCCAGATTTCACTGCGCTCAGCGAGTTGAGGGTTGCGGAAACGTCCACGTCCTGGTGCCAATAGCGCCCGCCAGCCAACACATCGACGGCTGTGGACCCGGTCGTAATCGGGCTTCGGCCCGACCAAATCTCATAGGCACCCCCAAACTCAACGGTGACCTGGGTGTAGTCGACGGAAAGCCCGCCCGCCACCGACAGAGGAGGGAGCGGCCCTGGCAACTCCTTTTGAAAGCGCTTCGAGTTGGTGAGGTTCGCGTACACTATATCATTGAAAAGTCCGATCGGGCCGCGACGCGCTTCTGCATAACTCATCCACGCTGGAAGAGACGACCAGTCGAGGTTGCCGTAGATTTGGCTTGGGTCGACATTGACGTCGAAGTTGTGTCCCTTGATGGCCATGTTGCCACTCATCCAGGGTATCCACCCGTATGTCGTAAAGGCAAAGGACCACCTGTCAGACGGCGGCGCACTTGCGGTGTAACGAGGCACGTCAGCGTTGCCGAGGTCGGCGGCATAAGTCAGACCCGCGGGTGCGATCCAGAATACCGCCAACGAAATAGTCGTCACCGCGCGTCTGATGTCATGCATTGCCGCCCCCGCGTTCGGACAATCCAGCGGCTATGTTAGCATTTAGTGCGCGGACTGATTGTTGCGGGATAGATACAGCTCCCTGGAACTAGCGATCGCGCCGTGATCAGCCCATTCCCGCCGGCAAAGGAACGACAGGAAACGGATCGCCAGCTCCAGGACGAATATTGTTCGGTTCCATGGGGCTCGCCCTCGGCGGGGATATTTGAGCGTGAGGCTCTTCTGCTCGCCCCCGGCGATCGAAGGGTGCCAACAAATTCGCTGCTCCAGCACCATCCGGCCGACAAGCGGAATGTTTCTGCGCGCCGGGCCGCCTCCGGGACGGCTGGAAGCGCGACGGCAGTACTTGCAAAAAAATTGCTCGTTCGCTCGCTCGCAACCTCTGGCCGGGGATGCCCGCGTGCCTATATCGTAGGGATACCGCCCTCGGCCATTCGCCAAACCGAACGCCCCTGATATGGCTCATTCCTGGCATAATTCCGGTTTCATTCAGGTGCGTTTCCGCGCACGGCGCAGGCTGGCGGCATCTCAAGACGAGCTAGGAGAACTTCAAGGCCCGATCGGGCGTCAATGAGCGGAGACGTGCCGCTCCCTCGGGCAACATGCACCTTCCATAAAAGGGGTTGTCTATGAACATCTCGAGCATCTTGAAGGCCAAGGGGGCGGACATCATGACGGTCCGTCCCACGGAAACGATCCAAAACGCGGCGATGAAGCTGCGCATCAAAGGCATCGGGGCGCTGATCGTCAGCAGTGACGGCGTGACGCTCGACGGTCTGATCACGGAGCGCGCGATCTCCGATGGCGTCGCCGTTCATGGCAGCGGCATCGGTGGCCTGCACGTCTCGGACCTGATGGTTACCGGCGTTCTCACCTGTCGACCACAAGACAGCATCGCCGATGCGGCGCGGCTGATGACCGACCGGCGCCTCCGGCATCTTCCGGTGATGGACGGCCGACGCCTCGTCGGCATCGTCAGCGTCGGCGACATCCTGAAGTATCGGCTGGATGAGGTGATGCTCGAAGCGCATGTCCTGCAGGATATGGCTCTCGCGCAACGCTGACTTCGCGTGAGAAACTTGTTTCCTTGCCATTGATGCCGCCGGCTTTGACATTCCTTCTCCGGGCGTATCGAAGCTGGCGGTTTCCGCACACCTGACATGGATGCGGGCCTTGGACGCGCCCTTACGGTGTCGTCGCCGAATGTCCGTTCATGAAGGCTATCAACTCTTTCGATCGCGCCAGCGTATCGCGATAGCCAAGCTCGATCAGGGCGCCGCAATACCCGGGCTCGAACAGCAGGTAGCTCGGCAAACGCCAGTCCTGCCCCCACAGTCCGAGCCGCCGCAACAACATTCGGACCGTCCACGGCATCTCCGCTGCATGCCGGCGCGCGATCTCCCGGATATCCTCCGACGGATCAATCGCGATGACATCGATGTCGCGCAACGAGGTTTCGCCGAGGCGTCGTTCGGCGACCAGCGACAGCGTGTGATCGATGCGTTGCGCGCGTTCGATATCGGCGTCGACGTTGTCCATGAAAATGATGTCGAGCAGGCTGCCGCCGATCGTGCCGAGGGCCGGATATTGCACTTCGTCCGGCGGCGTCGGCGGATCGACGTCGCGGTCGCGCGTGGTGATGACGATGATCTTATTGGCGCCTGCGTGAATTGCGGGGCTCAGCGGCGATGTCAGCCGCAATGAACCGTCGCCGTAATGCTCGGAGCCGACGCGCTGCGCCGGAAAGACAAGCGGCAGCGCCGAGGAGGCCAGCAGGTGGTCGACCGTCAACCGCGTCGCCACGCCATCGCGCCGCGCACGGCTCCATGCGCCGATCTGTGGCGCGCCTTCAAAGAACGTCACGGCGCGGCCGCGGTCGTAGGAGGAGGCGGTGACGCACAAGGCTTTGAGAGCCCCGACCTTCACCGCTTCGGCGATGCGATCGAACTCGGTATGATCGATGAGAAACTGGCGCAGCGGATCGTTATCGAGAAGCGAGCGCGGGTTGGGCAGCCCCAGCGACGCGATCGGGGTCAAAGACAGAACCCAGTGCAGGCCGCGCAACGAAATCGACACGAAATCGGTGCGATAGACGTCCCGGCAATGGAGGTTCTGCCAAAGCTCGACGAGCTTCGCGACGCCCTCGTTGAAGCCCGCCGCATTGGCGGCGAGAAACGCGGCGCTGATGGCGCCCACGGACGAACCTGCGATGACGGGAAACGGGTTGCGATCGAGCGGCGTCAATTCGGCCAGGGCCTTGATGACTCCAACCTGAAAGGCCCCTCTGGCACCGCCGCCGGGGAGAACAAGTCCGAGCGTGGGGGTCGTATTATCCGTCATGATTGCTCTCTGCGTTCCGGCAAATTTTGCGTTCGTTACCGGACAATGTCCCCATACTCTTGTAGCGCCGTATTATCGTCGATCGCGTGCGATGCCGCCTATCTCCCAACGGAACTATCGCGGGCGGAGCCGAACTGAAACTTTATGCAAGAACGGGCACGTCCGCATTACCGGATTTCGGCATCCGGGACACGCTTCGGATTCCAATCAGGCAGAGATGGACCCGACGCACAGAAACAATCTCGATCTCGCCTTGACAGGCGATGCCGATCAGCCCATGTGACGCGAACGCGGTGGCCGATGACCTCGGCGCCGTGAATCCAAAGGAACCCAACCCTTGTCTAGCGACAGTAGTCGTCGAACTCCCCGGCCGTCGAGGCCCGTGGTCTGACCGTTGGGTCGGCTCGCCACGGTCCGTTTAGACGGCGGATCGTGAGGTGAGCCATGGAAGAAGTCCACTACGTGACGGGCGACGACGTCGACCCGATCCTGCTGGTCGAACTGCTCGATGAGCACGACGCCGACATCGTCGTGCGGCTCAACGAGCAGGATGTCGAGACAGCCGCCTCCATACTTTCGCAATTTCCGCTGGAACGGGCCGTCGATATTTTCGACAGGCCAGAGCTGTCGCGCGCGGGCGATATTATCCTTGAGCTTCCCGAGGACCTTGCGAGCCGCATTCTGAAGGGCATGTCCGCCGACCGCGCGGCCAACATGCTGCGTCAGCTCGATGGACCCGATCGCACCGATCTTCTCGCGCGCATTGATTTCGAGACGGCGCAATCGCTGAAGCTGCTGCTCGCTTATCCTGAGGGAACAGCCGGCAGCATCATGACGACGGAATTCGTGAGCGTGCCGTCGACCTACACCGTCGCGGAAACTATGAAGCACATTCGCGAAGTGCAGCACACACGGGAAACGGTTTATGCGATCTACGTTCTCGATCCCGCTTCGCGCGAGCTTCGCCAGGTCGTGTCGCTGCGGCAGCTGATCTCCAGCGAACCCGACAGCAATATCCTGGATGTCGCTTCCGACCGCGAACCGATCTGGGTCGATCCGGACGTCGATCGCGAAGAAGTGGCGCGACTGATCTCGATTCACGACCTTCTGGCCGTTCCGGTGCTTAATGCGCGGCATCGGATGCTCGGCATTGTCACGTTCGACGACGTCATCGACGCGATCCTCGCGGAAAGTACCGAAGACGTGCAGCGCTTCGGCGGCGTCGAAGGCATGGCCGAGCCGTACATGGACATCACCTTCCTCGAAATGATCAAGAAGCGCGCCGGTTGGCTGTGCGCTCTCTTCCTCGGCGAAATGCTGACGGCCAGCGCCATGCAGCATTATTCCGACGAGCTTGCAAAGGCCGTGGTGCTGACGCTGTTCATTCCCCTCATCATGAGCTCCGGCGGCAACTCGGGATCGCAGGCGACGTCGCTTTTGATCCGCGCGCTCGCGCTTGGACAAATTCGACTCAAGGACTGGTGGCGCGTCGCCGTCAGAGAAATTCCCACAGGCCTGACGCTCGGTACCATTCTCGGCGTCATCGGCATTGCGCGCATCAGCTTGTGGCAATATCTCGGAATCTTCGACTACGGCGAGCATTGGCAGCTCGTCGCGCTGACCGTGGGCCTCGGGCTCGTTGGCATCGTCACATTCGGCTCGCTTGCGGGCTCTATGTTGCCGTTCGTGCTCAAAAGGCTGGGGTTCGATCCTGCGAGCGCATCGGCGCCGTTCGTCGCAACGCTCGTCGACGTGACAGGGCTGATGATCTATTTCAGCGTGGCGCTGTTGATCTTGCGCGGCACGCTGCTCTGACGCGAAACATCAAACTGCTGGTACGCAAATCCGTCATGCGGGCGTACCAGCAGTTTAGTTTGTGCAATCGGTGACAGCGATGGTTTTGTTGCTCGTACAGTGACGCCGATGAGCGACGATAACGTGCGCTAAAAGGCGTAATCAGAGAAATTCGAGTAGCGGACGGGCTCTGCTGTGATACGTTCCCGCCTTCATCAGGCTGGCGCGCGGGTACGCCGGAAATCTTTCGCTCATAAGAATTTTGGCGCAATCCATGACGATATTCGAGTCCTTGCGATCCACGCTCCGGCGGCATGCATTCATGCCTTGCGTGGTCTTGGCGTCCGTTGTGTTTGTTAGCGGAGCCACGTCGACGCACGCACAAGAAGGACCTCCCGCGTTTCCGGTGACGGTCGCTCCACCGCTCTCCGAGCACATCAAAACATGGGATGAATATCCCGGCCGTTTCGAAGCGTTCCAGCGTGTCGAGCTGAAGCCGCGCGTCAGCGGCTACGTCGATGAGGTGAATTTCAAGGAAGGTTCAGACGTCAAGTTCGGCGATCTGCTTTTCACTCTCGACAAACGGCCGTTCGAGATCGCTGTCGAGGCTGCGAAGGCCGAGGTCGCGCGGGCGCATGCGCAGGTTGAATTCGCAAAGGCCGATCTCGCACGCGCGGCGCCGCTCGTCGAATCGAGAGCGCTGAGCGAGCAGGTTTACGAGCAGCGGAAGTCGAGCCTGGGCGTCGCGGAAGCGCAGGTCATGTCGGCGGCGGCGCAGCTCAAGTCGGCGGAACTCAATCTCGAATGGGCCGAGGTTCGCGCGCCGATCTCCGGGCGCATCTCGGATAAAAAAATCGACGTCGGCAATCTCGTGATCGGCGGACAGGTCAACGCGACGCTGATGGCGACGATCGTCTCGACCGATCCCATTCACTTCGTATTCGATACGTCGGAAGCGGATTATCTGCGCTACCAGCGGCTGAACCAGTTGGGCCAGCGCGACTCCTCGCCGAATACGCCAACCCCCGTTCGGCTGAAGCTCGCGGACGAGAGCGACTGGAGCTATCACGGCACGATGGACTTCATCGATAACGCCTTCAACGAACATTCCGGGACGCTGCGCAGCCGGGCGATCATTTCGAACAAGAACGGGCTTCTGACGCCCGGCGTTTTTGCTCGCCTCGCGCTCTATGCCGGCGACGTCGATGCGTTTCTCGTTCCTGACGACGTCATCGTCTCGGATCAGGCGCACAAAATCGTCTACACCGTCAACGCCGACAACGTGATCGTCGCGACGCCGGTGGAGCTTGGCCAGATTTACGAGGGTCTGCGCGTGATCAAATCGGGGCTCAAGCCCGGCGATCGCGTCGTGATCGAAGGCGTGGCCAATCCGGCCATCAGACCTGGAACGAAGGTTGCGCCGACCCAGGGCGCAATCAAGCCGCCCGAAAAAACCGCGCAGAAATAGCTCGCGCTTAAACGCAGAAAACGTCCGATGCGCCTCACCCATTTTTTTATAGACCGGCCGATTTTCGCGTCCGTCGTGTCGATGATCATCACGATCCTCGGATTGATCTCGGTGAATTTCCTGCCGATCGCCGAGTATCCGGAGATCGCGCCGCCGACGGTCAGCATTCACGCGACATATCCGGGCGCTTCCGCGCAGGTGATTGCGGAGACCGTTGCGACGCCGATCGAGCAGGAAGTCAACGGCGTCGACGACATGCTCTACATCAACTCGCAGTCGACGGGTGATGGGCAGGTGACGATCAGCGTCATCTTCAAGCCCGGCACCGACGTCGATCAAGCGCAGGTGCTGGTGCAGAACCGCGTGTCGGTCGCGGAACCGCGTCTGCCGGAAGACGTGCGGCGGCTCGGCATTTCGGTGCGCAAGGCTTCGCCCGACCTGATGATGGTCGTGCACATGGTGTCGCCGGACGGAACGCGCGATCAGCAGTACATTTCGAACTATGCGACGCTCTACGTCAAAGACGTGCTGACGCGTATCGACGGCGTCGGCGACGTCAACGTGTTCGGCGCGCGCGACTACTCGATGCGGATTTGGCTCGATCCCGACAAGATGTCGTCACGCGGGCTGACGGCGGGCGATGTCGTCGCCGCTCTGCAAGCGGCGAACCTGCAGGTCGCGGCTGGTTCGATCAATCAGCCGCCGGCGACGTCGGACGGCGCGTTCACGCTCAACGTCCAGACGCTTGGGCGGTTGAAATCGACGAGCCAGTTCGAAGACATCGTCGTCAGGGCGGAGCCCGGCGGACAGGTCGTCCGCGTTCGCGATATCGCACGCGTCGAGCTTGGCGCGCAGGACTATACCGTCAACGCCTATCTCGATAATCGCAACGCGACGGCGCTCGTTCTGTTTCAGAAGCCCGGCTCCAATGCGCTGGCGACGGCGGCGGCCGTCAAGCAGCAGATGGAAACGCTGAAGAAGAGCTTCCCGCCCGGCCTCGACTATACCGTCGTTTATAACCCGACCGAATTCATCCAGTTCTCGATCGACGCCGTCGTCAAGACGCTCGCCGAAGCCATCCTGCTCGTCGTTCTTGTCGTCATTCTGTTTCTGCAAACGTGGCGGGCGGCGATCATTCCTATCCTCGCCATTCCAGTGTCGCTGATCGGCACGTTCTTCATCATGAGCCTGCTCGGCGTCACGTTCAACACGCTGTCGCTGTTCGGACTGGTGCTTGCGATCGGCATCGTCGTCGATGACGCCATCGTCGTCGTCGAAAACGTTGAGCGCTACATCGAGAAAGGCATGAGTCCGAAGGCCGCGGCTCACAAGACGATGGACGAAGTCGGAACGGCGCTGATCGCGATCTCGCTCGTGCTCATCGGCGTGTTTCTGCCGACGGCCTTCATCACAGGCCTGCAAGGGACGTTCTTCAGGCAGTTCGCCATCACGATCGCAGCTTCGACGGCGCTGTCGCTGATCGTTTCGCTGACGTTGTCGCCAGCCATGGCGGCGCTGCTCTTGAAGCCGCATCGCGCCGCGCACGAGAAGCAGAACATTTTTGCGAGAATTCTCGGGGCGCCGCTCAGATTGTTTTTCCGCGGCTTTAACTGGGCGTTCGGTGCACTGTCGCACGGCTATGCGTGGCTGACGGGCAAGCTCATCAAAATCAGCCTGCTTCTCATCCTGGTCTATTGCGGACTGCTTTTCGCGACGTACACCCGGCTGGTCTCGACGCCGACAGGCCTCATACCGCCGCTCGACCGGGCTTATCTTATCGTTGCGTTGCAGCTGCCGCCCGGATCGACGCTCAGCCGAACGGATGCCGTCGTCCGCAAGGCAAGCGACGTGCTGCTGTCGCGCCCGGGTATCGAGCATGCGGTTGCCTTCGTCGGGTTCGACGGCGCGACGTTCACGAATGCGCCGAACACCGGCGTGATCTTCGTCGGTCTGTCGCCATTCGCGCAGCGGGCGCACACCGAACTGACGAAAGACACGATTTTAAACGATCTGCGGCAACAGATGGCGCAGATCAAAGAAGCGTTCGTGCTGGTTATCGAACCGCCATCGGTGCCGGGCATCGGCACGGGCGGCGGCTTAAAAGGTTACGTTCAGGACAAGGGCGGACGCGGGCTTCCGGCGCTCGAGGGCGCCGCCTGGGCCATGGCCGGAGCGTCCGGACAACAGCCTGGCTTTGCGCAGGGGTTCACGCTGTTCAATGTGCGCACGCCGGAAATCTACGCCGACATCGATCGCACCAAAGCCGAGCAGCTCGGCGTGCCGATCAGCCGCGTCTTTGAAACGCTGTCGGTCTACATGGGTTCGGCGTTCGTCAACGACTTCAACATTCTTGGCCGCACCTATCGCGTGACGGCGCAAGCCGACAATCCGTTCCGCCTGTCGCTGCGCGACGTCGCCAATCTCAAGACGCGCAGCAACACGGGCGAAATGGTGCCGATCGGGTCGGTCGCGACGTTCAGCGATACGACCGGTGCCTACCGTGTTCCACGCTACAATCTCTATCCCGCCGCCGAAGTTCAGGTGCAGCTACTGCGCGGCTATTCGACGGGCGAAGCCATCAAGACGATGGAAGCGATCGCGGAAAAGGCGCTGCCCTCCGGGTTCGGCTTCGAATGGACGGAAATCGCGCTGCAGGAAAAGCTCGCGGGCAACACGGCGATTATGGCGTTCGGCCTTTCGGTCGTGTTCGTGTTTCTGCTGCTGTCGGCGCTCTATGAAAGCTGGATGCTACCGCTATCGGTCATCCTGATCGTGCCGATGTGTATTCTGGCGGCGATGATCGGCGTGAATATTCGCGGCCTCGACCGCAACATTCTCGTCGAGATCGGCTTAATCGTGCTCGTCGGCCTCGCGGCGAAGAATGCCATTCTCATCGTCGAGTTCGCCAAGCAGGGCGAAGATCAGGGACTGTCGCGCAGCGAGGCGGCGGTCGAAGCCGCACGCACACGGCTGAGGCCCATCCTGATGACGTCGCTGGCGTTCATTCTCGGCGTCGTGCCGCTGGTTTTCGCCGAGGGCGCTGGCGCTGAAATGCGGCAGTCGCTTGGAACCGCGGTTTTCTCCGGCATGCTCGGCGTGACGCTCTTCGGCCTGATCTTCACGCCGGTCTTCTACGTCGTCGTCCGCAAACTGTCGCCGCAGCCACGGCCCGAGATCCCGGCGGCGGCAGAGGGATCGCCGGGATAGCCCCGGTGGTGGGCCTTCATATTCTGGCCGCGGGCTTAACGTTCGCGGCAATCATACCTTAAGATCTATAGCCTCAGATCTTTCATCCAGGCGAAAAGTGCGCCAAAATCGGCGTTCCAGATCCGCGAAACGAATAATCCCGAAACCAGTGATCCAATGAGCTCAGATAAGAAGCCGACCCGCGCCGAAGTCGAGGCTGCGGTCAAAACCATCCTCCGCTGGAGCGGCGACGACCCGACCCGCGACGGCCTGCTCGAAACGCCGGCCCGCGTCGTGCGCGCGTATGAAGACTACTTCCGCGGCTACAACGACGATCCGAAAGCCATTCTGCAAAAGACCTTCGAGGAGATCGAAGGCTATGACGAGATGATCGTTCTGCGCGGCATCCGCTTCGAAAGCCATTGCGAGCATCACATGGCGCCGATCATCGGACGCGCGTGGGTCGCCTACATCCCGCGCGGGCGCGTGGTCGGCATCTCGAAGCTGGCGCGCGCCGTTGATGCGTTCGCCAAGCGTCTTCAGATCCAGGAAAAGATGACGGCGCAGATCGCAAACACCATCCAGGAAGTCCTCGATCCGGAAGGCGTCGCCGTCGTGCTCAAGGCGGAGCATCATTGCATGACGACACGCGGCGCGCATAAGCCCGGCACCGACATGGTGACGAGCCGCATGCTCGGCGTGTTTCGCGACAATCCGATCACACGGCAGGAATTCCTGGCGCTCGTCACCGAAGACCAGCGGCACGACTAAAGTTTCACGTCACGCTCACTCGTAATCGACGCCGACGAGATAGAGACCGGCCGCCGGGGCGACCGGTCCGCAGGCTTCGCGATTGGCTGCGCCGAGCGCCGACGCGAGATCGTCGCGGCTCCATTTTCCTTCGCCGACAAGCTTCAAGCTGCCGACCATCGAACGGACTTGGTGGTGCAGGAACGACCGCGCCGAGACGCGGCAGACGATTTCCTCGCCCTGACGCGACACGTCGAATACGTCGAGCGTTTTGACCGGCGATTTCGCTTGGCACTGCGCGGCGCGAAACGTCGTGAAATCGTGCGTACCAACGAGCGCTTGCGCCGCGTCATGCATGGCGGCGGCATCGAGGCCGTGCATCGTCCACCAGACGCGATGGCGTTGCAGGATCGGCGGCGCACGCCGCGTCAGAAGGCGATATTCATAGTGCCGCTTCACGGCCGAGAAGCGCGCATCGAACGTGGCGTCGACTTGATCTGCTGAAAGCACGCCGATCGGATTGGGCCGCAAATGGAAGTTCATCGCGTCGCGGATGCGTCCAGGTTCCCACGTCTTCTCGAGATCGAAGTGCGCCACCTGCCCGAGCGCGTGAACACCGGCGTCGGTTCGCCCAGCGCCGCGCACGCCTGGAGCTTCGCCCGAGAATTTGCTGATCGCCGTTTCGAGCGCGCCTTGGATCGACACGCCTTCGGCCTGGCGCTGCCAGCCGATAAAAGGCGTTCCGTCATATTCGATGGTGATGCGATAGCGGGGCATTCGGAACCAGTGCAACGTCGGAAAGCGCCATCCCTAACGGTTGCGGCGCCGTCGCTCAATGCGCTCCGATAGCGCCCGGGGTGCCTTGGCCGCGCGGACCACCGGTGAAGTGACCGGTACGGCCGTTCCGGAAATGCCGGACGCCGTTGCGTTGCTTCCAGTAGCCGGGACCATAGGACGGGCGCGTATAGATCGGTCCGTCGGGGTTCGTGGCACCGAGATCGCTGCGGCCGCCGTTCGCCGCAGTCGAGCTGTAGTCGTAGACGGTGTTCTCGTTGAAACTCAGCGCGAGCGGCGTGCGGTTCGGGTTGACGATGACGTAGCGGTCCGGCGGCAATGGACGGATGACGCGCACGCCATGCTCGAGTGTGGTGACCGCGCCATAGTAGGGCTGCGTCACGATGCGCGTCGTGAAGCCGTCCGCCGAGGTCGCGCCGGACAGCGTCAGCATTGCCGGCGCAATCGCAATCAGAAACATCGGAAACGAACGGCGCATGGCAAAGTGTCCTCGAAACAGAACGAGCGAGAACGCGAGATTAGCCATATCGACTGAAAAGCGCAGGGTGTTTTCCGAGCATCCTTAATTTGAGCTCAGGGCAGAGTTCAGGCGAGGCGCGTTCCGGGCTCGAGACGCGCGCCGCGCAGGAAATCGGCGGCCTTCATCGGCTGCTTTCCGGCGCGCTGAAGCTCCTCGATGCGGATCGCGCCGTCGCCGCACGCGACCGTCAGTCCGCCGTCGAGCAGAACGCCCGGTTGGCCGGATTGCGATACCGTGGAGGCGTGCAGAACCTTGATGCGCTCGGGCTTGCCGCCGAGGTTCGCTTCGAACCAAGCGCCGGGAAAAGGCGATAATCCGCGGATGTGGTTTGCTACGTCGTCCGCGGATTTTGCGAAGTCGATGCGTGTCTCGCGCTTGTCGATCTTCGCGGCATAAGTGATGCCAGCTTGCGGTTGCGGGATCGCCCGCAGCTTTCCGGCTTCAAGCTCCGCCAAGGCATCGACCATCAGCCCCGCGCCCAATGACGACAGCGTGTCGTGCAGCTCTCCGGCGGTCGTGCTCGGGGCAATCGAGACATCGCGTCCGAGGCAGACGGGGCCGGTGTCGAGACCTTCGTCCATGCGCATGATGTTGACGGCCGTCACGGTGTCACCGGCCATGATGGCCCGCTGGATGGGCGCTGCTCCGCGCCAGCGCGGCAGCTTCGAGGCGTGGACATTGAAGCATCCGAGGCGCGGCGCATCGAGCACGGCGGCGGGCAGCAACAGGCCGTAGGCGACGACGACGGCGGCGTCCGCGTTGAGTGCTGCGAACGCTGCGCGATCCGCGTCCGATTTGAAATTCTTCGGTGTTCGAACGGGAATTCCAAGCGCCTCGGCGCGGCGATGAACCGGCGATTTCAATTCGGACAGGCCGCGTCCGGCGGGTCGCGGCGGCTGGCTGTAGACCGCGACGACGCGATGCCCAGCCGTAGTGATGGCGTCGAGAACCGGTACGGAAAAATCCGGCGTGCCCATGAACACGATGTCGAGCGGCATTCGCCAGTCCTCACTTGCGCGCGCGAAATGTTCTGCGGTTGGCGGTCCGCTCGCGCAACGATTATTGGAGCACGACGGGCGCTCGTCAGCTCCGTACCTCGCGTCCCTGCTTCTTGAATTTCCGGATGACCATGTCGCGTTTCAAGCGCGACAGGAAGTCAATGATGAGTTGCCCGTCGAGGTGGTCGAGTTCGTGCTGAATGGCGGTTGCGAGCAAGCCCTCGGCGGCAAGCTCCTGCTGCTTGCCGTGGCGATCGATGTAGCGAACCGTCACGCTGGCGGGCCGTTCGATTTCCACATGTACGTCTGGGATAGAAAGACAGCCTTCCTCGTGAATCCGGGTCGTCGATCCGAGCGAGACAAGCTCCGGGTTCGCCATCGCGATCGGATTTGGCGGTGCGTCGTCCTCGGCGGCGTCGATGACGACGACACGCTTCAAGACACCGACCTGCACGGCGGCGAGGCCAATGCCCGGCGCGTCGTACATCGTCTCCAGCATGTCATCCATCAGCTTGACGACAGCATCGTCGACCCGCTCAACCGGATCGGAGATCTTGCGGAGGACGGGATCGGGAATTGTTATGATCGGTAGAAGGGCCATGACGCTCACATATGGAAGGCCGTGGCAGTGGTCAATGGCGCGTCCTGTCCAGACCCGGGGGCGCGGCTGATTTGCGCGCGGCGGAGCCAAGGGCTTCTGCAGTCGTCTCGACGGGCTGCCAGCCTGTTTGCCTTAACCGGACGGCGTCGGCGATGAGGTCGCCGCTGAGACGATCGGCGATTTCGGCCTTACCCACCTTGCGGAGCGCGGCAACGATCGCAGCTTCGGGAACGGGCACCAGCATGGACGGGCGGCCACGGCCTTTCCTGAGCGCGCGGATGATGTCCGCTATGGTAACGGGAGCACTGTCGGCAACGATGAAGGTTGCATCCTTCGCGGCCTCGACCCGGAGCACGTGCTCGATCGTCGCGAGTAGGTTGCCGATGCTCAGCAGCGAGCGGCGTCCTTTCATGGCCGCGAACGGCAGGGGATAGGGGCTGGCCGCCAGCCGCATCAGAGCCGCCATGTTGCCCTTGACGCCCGGTCCGTAGACGAGGACTGGGCGAAGGACGGACCAATGCGTATTCGAGCCTGCGAGCAGCTCGGCGGTTATCGCTTCGGCGGCGATTTTGGAACGTCCGTAGGCGTCGGTTGGACTGGCGGGCGTGTCTTCGCTCACGACGCCATCGTGCGTAACGCCGACTTGTGCGCGGACCGACGACATCAAGATGAAATGTTTGACGCGCGCGGCGCGAGCGGCTTTGGCGAGTTGGCGCGTTGCATCGACATTGATCGCGGTATAGGCGGCGTCCGGAATTCCCGGCCGGGCGTGCGCCATGCCGGCGGCATGAATAACCGCATCGACGCCGCGCACGACGTATTCGGCCGCAAACGCGCGTGACATGTCTCCGAGTGCGATGCCTTCGACATTGGGATCGTCGAAGATGACGGGCTGACGCGCGGCGGCGCGGACGAGATAGCCGCTTTCAGACAGCCTGCGAACGAGATGCTGCCCGATGAAACCGGATGCGCCGGTCACGAGAATTCGCGGCTTGGCCGTCATCGCCAGACTCCTCCCTCCAGCGCAGTTCCATACGAGCGAAATTACACCACTTCGTGGACCACAGGATTTTGCGGCGGCTTGAAGGTTTCTCCAATCGCATCGATCAGCTTATAGGCTGAAAGAATGGCGATAATGCCGAAGGCAACGCCGCCGACCATATTGGCCGCGAGCACACCGTAAGCGCCGAAAAACTTGCCGCCCAAGAGCACGAAGGGAACGGTGCCGAACGTCGCCCGGCTCCAGTTCAGAATCGTCGAGAAATGCGGCCGGCCGAGCGTGTTGAATGCGGCGTTGGCGATGAACAGCGCTCCCATGAAGACGAACAGCGGCGACAGCCAGCGGCAGAAGAAAACGATCAGCTCGCGCGCTTCGCCACCGGCATTGAAGAGCGCCGCGATCTCGTTCGCGAGGACGCCGAGGCATAGCCATGCGATGCCGGTGAACGCCGTCATGGTCAGAAGCGAGAACGTGAACACGTCGCGCATGCGTTCGGATGAGCGCGCGCCGAAGTTCTGACCGATGATCGGGCCGATTGCGCCCGAGAGCGCGTAGATGGCGCCGAAGGCAACCGGCGTCAGGCGCGCGAGGATCGCCCAGGCCGCGACCGCCGCATCGCCATAGGCAGCGATGGCATAGGTGACGTAGCCGTTGCCGATAGCGGGCGCGATATTCGTCAGGACGGCCGGTCCGGCGATGTGGATGAAGGCGCATGCGTCCTGCGCCAGGGTCGCGAGTTTCGGACGCGCGAGAAGATCATGCACCTTGAGAACGCTGTAGAAGCCGATGCTCATCATCACGAGGCGCGCGATCAGCGATGAAATGGCCGCGCTTTCGATGCCCAAGCCGAAGTGGACGATCAGGATCAGATCGAGGATCGTGTTGACGATGGCGCCGAACAGCGTGACGAACATCGCGCGGCGCGCATCTCCGGCCGAACGCAAAACCGCCGATGCCGTGATCGCGAGCGCGAGAACCGGCAGCGTCGGCACGAGAATTCGCAAATATAGCGCCGCGAGATCGAGCGTCCGTCCCCGGGCTCCGATCAGCTCCAGCAGCGGTTCGATCGCGAACCACAGCGCCAGAGTGATGGTGACCGAGGCGATCAGCGAGAGCAGATGCGCATTGGTCGCGAGACGCCGCGCCCGCATGCGCCGCCCTGCTCCGAGCGCGGGCGCAACGAGCGACGTCGCGGCAATCGACAATCCGATGCCGACCGACGTCGCGAAAAACAGAATCGAGCTGGCGTAGCCGACGGCCGCGACGATCGCCTCGTCGTTCAGGCGCGAGAGAAAGTAGATATTGGCGAGATCGCCGACGAAAATCGCCATCAGGCCGAGCGCGCCCGCGCCCGTCATCGCCAGGATGTGGCGCAGCAGGGAGCCGGTGACAAAGCGTGGCTGCTGAGCGGCGGGACGCCGTGGCGCTTCGATATTCGTCATCGTGCTTTTTCGCCTTGGACGGCCAAGTTGTGCCTAGCTCTCGTAATTCGCTCTAGAGCTTGCGTCGCGCTTTGAAAGCCGCGGCGAGCGTCCCATCGTCGAGATAGTCGAGTTCGCCGCCGATCGGCACGCCTTGCGCCAGCCGCGAGACCGTCACATCGGTCTCCGTAAGCTGATCGGAAATGTAATGGGCCGTCGACTGGCCTTCGACGGTGGCGTTGAGGGCGAGCAGGATTTCTTTCACCTCGGGTGCCTGAGCCCTCGCGAGCAGATTTGCGACGTTCAACTGCTCCGGCCCGATGCCATCGAGCGGCGACAGGTGGCCGCCGAGCACGTGATAGCGCGCCGAGACGATGTTTGCGCGCTCCAAGGCCCAGAGATCGCCGACCTCTTCGACCACGACGATGAGGCTTTGATCGCGGCGCGGATCGCTGCAGACGCTGCACGGTACGACCGTATCGAGATTGCCGCAGACCGGGCATTCGGAAATTTTTTCGATCGCCTGCTGAAGTGCATCCGATAACGGCAGCAGCAGATCATTGCGCCGCTTCAAGAGCGACAGCACCGCCTTGCGCGCCGAGCGAGGACCAAGGCCCGGCAAGCGCGACAGGAGCTGCACGAGGCGCTCGATCTCAGGTCCTGCGATTTTTCGGGACATGTCTCATGTTATGATGATGCGTGCTGCGATCGCGACTTTCTTCATCATCCTCGATCGAATCGGCGAAGCGAATAATGGCCGGGGATGGCGGCAGAGGAAAGTTCTCAGAATAATTTCATTCCCGGCGGCAAGGGAATTCCGCCCGTGATCTCGGACATTTTGGACTGCATGGCGCTATCGGCCTTGGCACGCGCATCGGCGGCGGCGGCGACGATCAGGTCTTCGAGGATTTCCACCTCATCAGGCTTCATCAGACTGGGATCGATGCGAACGCGCTTGACCTCGCCCTTGCCGTCGACGGTCAGATGCACGAGACCACCGCCCGACTGGCCCTCGATCTCAGCGCGCGCAAGCTCCTCCTGCATTTCTTTGAAACGAGCCTGCATCTGGCCCATTTGTTTCATCATGCCCATCAGGTCTTTCATGCAGTCCTCTGCGTTGCAGCCATTCTAGGCGAGGCGTCAACCGGCCTCGCTCTCCTTATTATCGTCGAGATCCGCAGCCCTGCCGGACAAGCGGCGCACTTCGGCGATCTTCGCATCGGGGAATGCCTGAAGCACGGCGCGCACGGCCGGATGCGCCTTGAGTTGCTCAAGCTCGGCGGCTTCGCGCTCACGGCGCACGACGCCGATCGGGCGTTGGCCCGCTTCCTTCGAAATGACGACGACCCAGCGCCGTGCCGTCCACAGATTGAGCTTTTCGCGGAGGTCGTTGGCAAGCTCGGGCGGAGCATCCGGTAGCAGGAAAATATCGATCGAACCCGCAACCGCGTCGAACTTGACGAGGCTGACTTGGTCTTCGAGATGAATTTTGAGTTTCGCATCGCGCTTTTCGCCAACGAGGGCGACGACCTCGGCGAAGGAACGCGGATCGGGCAGTCGCGGCGCCGACGCCAGCGACGTTTGCTCGTCGTCATCGAGAGTGTCGCCGTCGCTGATGCTGTCGTCGAGATCGGTCTCGTCACCGGCGAAATCGAAGGCGTCGTCGGACGCGGCGTCTGTTTGTTCCGCACGCGGAGCCGTCGTCGCGGCGTTGACGGTCGGCCGCGTGTTCGAGGTGCGCGTTTCCGCCGGCGCCAACGCCGGGCGGCGCGCGGGAAGGCCCGCTCCACCGAGGCTCTTGATCAGTTCATCGGGCGTCGGCAGATCGGCCGTGTAGGCAAGGCGGATCAGCACCATCTCGGCGGCGACGTCAGGGTTCGGCGTGCGTCCGACCTCTTCGAGGCCCTTGATCAGCATCTGCCAGGCGCGCGACAGGTAAGGCATCGAGAGACGGCTGGCGAGATCGCTCAGCCGCTTCTTCTCTTCGGCCGTCAGACTTTCGCCCGCCGGTTCTTCGCCCACGGCTTTGACGCGGGCGATCGCGTGAACTGCTTCGGCGAGATCGCCGATGACCTCGCTGGCTTCGGCGCCATCGCGATGCAGGCTCGCAAAGCCACTGAGCGCGGCCGGGAGATCGCCACGAAAAACGGATTCCGCCAGATCGAAGATGCGCGCGCGATCGGCGAGGCCGAGCATATCGCGAACGCTCGCCGCCGTGACGTGGCCTTCGCCCATCGCGATGGCTTGATCGAGGATCGAGAGGCCGTCGCGAACCGAGCCTTCCGCCGCGCGGGCGATGAGCTGCAGGGCATCGGCGTCGGCCTCGGCGTCTTCGCTCTCCACGATCTTTTTGAAATGCGCTGCGAGCACGGGCTGCTCCACGCGGCGCAGGTCGAAGCGCTGGCAACGCGATACGACGGTAACCGGAACCTTGCGAATTTCGGTCGTCGCGAAAATGAAGCGAACGTGCGCGGGCGGTTCCTCAAGCGTCTTCAGAAGCGCGTTGAACGCGCCCTTCGACAGCATGTGAACCTCGTCGATGATGAAGACCTTCGTGCGCGCGATCAGCGGATTGTACTGCGCGTTCTCGGTAATCTCGCGGATATTGTCGACGCCGGTGTGCGAGGCGGCGTCGATTTCGAGCACGTCGGGATGACGGCCTTCCATGATGTCCTTGCAGTGGACACCCAAGCCCGGCATGTCGATGGTCGGCCTGTCGAAGCCCGGCGCTTCGTAGTTCAGCGCACGAGCGAGAATGCGCGCCGTCGTCGTCTTGCCGACGCCGCGCACGCCGGTCAGCATATAGCCCTGCGCGATGCGCCCCGACGCGAAGGCGTTGCGGAGCGTCGTCACCATCGCGGACTGGCCGATCAGATCATCGAAGGTCGCGGGGCGGTACTTGCGCGCCAGCACGACATAGGGCTTGGGAGCCTCGGCGCCCGAAGCCGGTACACTCTCGGCGGACTCTGATTTCTTTTTTGCCATCGATCCCGGAGTAGCTGACTTTCGCCCAAAGGGCGAGAGAGGCAAGGCGACTCGCGGCCAGGAGCGCCCTCTGCCTTGATGCGGGTGCCTTGTTTCGGGCTACGCCCGATGAGCCAAGCGCCGGATTGCATTTGCGATCCGGATTGCGCTCGTGAGCAAATAATAAAGGCTGGCGAACGACCCGATTCCTGATCGTTAGGGCTGCTTCCTTCCGGACCTGACCCAGTTGGCGACGAATTCGTCCGCCGCCAGCCCGCGCCTATAATGGGGTGAACGGCCGAGAAGTACAACCCCGTGATAGGGCTGTGACATTGCTTCCGAAATTGAATAGAGCGTGATGTGGCTGAGCGACCTCGGTTATGCGGTGCGAAGTGAGCAGGCGTTACGCTTTGGATATTACGCCTCGTTCTTCACCCCACCCCTCCCCTGAGGGCAGGGGGAAAGAGTGATCGGAACCCTCCATCTGGGTCAGTAAGAGCGCGGCTGCCGCGTCAGATGCAGCGGCCGCCGTCGACTTCGATGGCGATGCCGGTGATGAAGGCGCTGGCGGGCTCGGCGAGAAACAGCGCGGCGTTGGCGATGTCGAGCGGCTTCGACATGCGGCCGAGCGGAATGCCGGCGACGAACTTGGCGCGGTTCTCGGGCGTGTCGGGCAGCCCCATGAACTGTTCGAGCATGCCCGTTTCGCCAATGACCGGGTTGATGGCGTTGACTCGGATGTTTTTCGGCGCCAACTCCGCCGCCATCGACTTGGTCAGCGTGATCGCGGCCCCCTTCGAGCCGTTGTACCAGGTGAGGCCCGGACGCGGACGAATTCCGGCCGTCGAAGCCGTCGTTATGATCGAACCGCCACCGCGCTTTTCCATCACCGGCACGACGGCGAGCGTCGTCAGATAGATGGATTTGACGTTGACGGCGTAGATGCGGTCGAAGTCGTCTTCGCTGACCTGCATCAGCGACTGGTTCTTGTGCGTCACACCGGCGTTGTTGACGAGAATGTCGACGCCGCCGAAGCGGTCGACGGCGGCGGCAACCATCGCGTCGACGTCGCCACGCTTGGTGACATCCGTTGCCGTCGCGAGTGCGCGATCCGTGCCGATCTCGTTAGCTAAAGCCATAGCTGCCTCGCCGTTGACGTCGGCGATGACGACCTTGGCGCCTTCAGCCGCGAAAAGCTCGGCTATTCCTCGGCCAAAACCGGAGGCCGCGCCGGTGACGACCGCGACTTTGTCCTTCAGACGCATGCGGATCAGCTCGAACGCTTCAGCGGGATCTGGCCGCTTGCTGCAAGCTCGGCGGCTTCCTTGCGGAACGGGCTCGCGGGGTACGTTCCGAAAATTGTGATCTGCGTCGAGAAGAACGACAGTTCCTCAAGCGCAAGCTGGACGGAACGATCCACTGGATGGCCTTCGATGTCGGCGAAGAACATCGTGGCGTTGAAGGTGCCTTCTTCCTGATAGCTTTCGAGCTTCGTCATGTTGACGCTGTTGGTCGCGAAACCGCCGAGCGCCTTGTAAAGCGCAGCCGGAACGTTGCGCACGCGGAACAGAAACGTCGTCATAACCAGACCGTTGCCAGGCTCGGCATCGTCGGGATCTTTGGCGAGAATGACGAAGCGCGTCGTGTTGTGCGTTTCGTCCTCCATGTCGCTTTTCAGGATTTTGAGGCCGTAAATCTCGGCCGCAAGACGCGAGGCGATGGCCGCCGTCGTCGGATCGTTGCGTTCGGCGACAAGGCGCGCAGAGCCTGCCGTATCGGCCTCCGGAACCGGCTTCAAACCAAGCCTGCGGAGCGTTGTGCGGCACTGGCCGAGCGCCTGCGTATGGCTCATCACGCGCTTGATCGTTTCGAGGCTCGCATCCTCCGTCGCCATGAGCTGATGGCGAACGCGCAGGAAGTGCTCCGCGACGATATAGAGCCCGGCGTCGGGAAGCAGATAATGAATGTCGGCGACGCGGCCCGCGACCGAATTCTCGATCGGGATCATCGCGTAGCGCGTTTCGCCGGATTTCACGGCGGAAAGTGCGTCTTCGAACGTCGGATAAGCGACCGGTTCGAGATCGGGATAAGCTTCGCGCGCCGCGAGATGCGAATTGGCGCCGGGCTCTCCCTGATAAGAAATTTTAGCAGGCGTGTCGGAAGACTCGGTTCGGTGCGACATGGCGTATGGGCGCTTGATGTTAGGAGACAAAAGGGATTGTGAGAGGCGGGCGGATCATGGCGCGATGAGGCGGCGGGCGCGCTCAAGATCGGCGGGAGTATCGACACCGAGGGGAACGGTGTCAACGATCGCGACATCAATGCGCATTCCGGCTTCGAGAGCGCGCAACTGCTCGAGCTTTTCGCGTTGTTCGAGCGGCGACGGCGGCAGCGAAATAAAGCGTTCAAGGCTCGCGCGCCGATACGCATAAATGCCGATGTGGTGGTAAAGCGGCCCATCGCCCGACGGCGCGGTCGCACGCGTGAAGTAGAGTGCGCGGAGGCGATCATCCGCGATCGGCGTGCCAACGACCTTGACGACGTTCGGGTTCGTCCGCTCTTCGGGCTCGGATATGACGGCCGTCAAAGTCGCGATATCGACGTCCGGGGTTGCGAGGGGCGCAACGCAGCGCGTGACGAGATCAGGATCGAGCGTCGGGAGGTCGCCCTGCAGGTTGACGATGATACCGGCGCGGCGCTCGGGGTCGGCTTTCGTGACCGCCTCGAAAACCCTGTCGGAGCCCGAAGCATGATCGGCGCACGTCATGATCGCCTTGCCGCCGGCGGCTGTCACGGCCGCCGCGATTTCCCCGCTATCGGTCGCGACGATGACATCTCCGGCGTTGGCGGCCACGGCACGGCGCCAGACGTGGACGATCATGGGGGTGCCGGCGATGTCGGCAAGCGGTTTGCCAGGCAAACGGGTCGCCTGCATGCGGGCGGGTATAACAATCAGATTATGCTGGGACACTGGCTCAAGAATCATCATTCGGTGACAAACTGTCTCGCTAGCCTAGCAGGTGCGAAATCGTTTGTACGCTTGCATGGGAGAGGTGAGCTTATATACCTCTGCCCGTGGACTCGTACCAGTTGTATAGCATTTTCTCTTTGCACCTAAACTTACGTATTACCATCTGGCCAAATCCGGGGGCTTTGAAATGAGAATTGACGAATTCGAGTTCACCAAGATCGCCGGTGCGATTCTTTCCGCGCTGCTGCTGATCTTCGGGACCAAAACGATTATCGAATTGAACGTCGGGCATGGCGCGTTCAAGCCGGGCTTCACGCTTCCGGCCGCGAGCGCGGGCGGCGGCGCCGAAGCGCCCGCAGGCGCGGCACCGGCCGGGGCTGAAACGCCCGAGGAAGCCGCCAAAAAAGTGCTGGCGTTGCTCCCTAAAGCCAACGCCGAGAACGGCAAGGCGACGTTCAAGAAGTGTGCGTCCTGCCACGTTGCAGAAAAGGACAAGAAGGCGACGGTCGGCCCGAACCTCTGGGATGTCGTCAATCGTAAACGGGCGTCATTCCCTGGATTTGCCTATTCGGATGCCATGAAGGCCAAGGGCGGCGACTGGTCGTTCGAGGAACTTGCGAAATTCATCCACAGCCCGAAAACCTATATTCCGGGAACGAAAATGGTTTTCGCAGGCCTGTCGTCGGAAGGCGACGAGGCGGATCTTCTCGCTTACCTCGCGACACTTGCCGATACGCCCGTTGCCTTGCCAAAATGACGGCAAGTTAACTCGCTATACCGCCTAAAGTTTGCGACCCTGCCGAGCTGTTGGCGGGGTCGCTTCATATTCGGCGTGGGCTTATCCCCGCGCCCGCAGGCTATGGTAGGCTTTCGAGCCCGAGGAGAGAGGTCGAAATCGAATATGCGGATGCGCCTGACGACGTTTACTCTCGCCGCCATGGCGTTTCTCAGTTCTCCGCCGCTTTCGAACGGCGCGCGCGCCGACGAGCCGCAGTGCCGCCCAGCGATTTCGCTCATCGGCGAACCGAAGTACGGCGCCGATTTCAAGCATTTCGATTGGGTCAACCCTGACGCGCCGAAGGGCGGCACGCTTCGTCAGTGGGCGGATGGTACGTTCGACACACTCAATCCGTTCTCGGATAAAGGCGTCAAGGCGGGCGGCCTGAACCTCATCTACGATAGCCTGTTCGCGAACAGTCCTGACGAACCCGAAACGCAATACGGCCTGATCGCCGAATGCACGTCATACCCCGACGACTTTTCCTCCGTCACCTTCAAGCTTCGCCCCGAAGCCAAGTTCAACGACGGCACGCCTATCACGCCCGAGGACGTGATTTTTTCGTTCGACGAGTTCAAGAAGGTCAATCCGTTCTACGCCTTCTATTACAAGAACGTCGCCAAGGCGGAGAAGACCGGCGAGCACGAGGTGAAGTTCACGTTCGACTCCAAGGGAAACCGCGAGCTGCCGATGATCGTCGGGCAGATCAGCATCGTGCCGAAGGCGTATTGGGAAGGCAAAGACGGCAACGGCAAGCAACGTAGCCTCGGCGAAACGACGGTCGAGGTTCCGCTCGGCAACGGCGTCTACAAGATCAAGTCCGTCGATATGGGACGCAAGATCGTCTACGAGCGCGTTGCCGACTATTGGGCGAAAGACCTGCCGGTGATGCGCGGGCAATATAACTTCGACACGCTGGAAGTGACCTACTACCGCGACCGGTCTCCGGCATTCGAAGATTTCAAGACAGGCAAGCTCGATTTCTGGATGGAGAACCGGGCCGCCGCATGGGCCGCGCAATACGATTTCGACGCGCTGAAAAAAGGCCTCGTCAAGAAAGAAGCACTGCCGGTGAAGCGGGTTGCCGGAATGCAGTCATTCGCGTTCAACACGCGGCGGGCGCAGTTCCAGGACCCGCGCGTGCGGCAGGCGTTCAATCTGTTGTTCGATTTCGAAGAGACGAACAAGAAGCTGTTTTACGGTTCCTATGTTCGCCTGGGCAGCTTTTTCGAGAACTCCGATCTTGCGTCCAAGGGCCTGCCTGAGGGGCGCGAACTCGAGATTTTGAATGAGATCAAATCCGAGGTGCCGCCGGAAGTTTTCACGACGGAGTGGAAAAATCCCGTCAACGACAAGGACGGCGATTTCCGCAAGCATCAGCAGGAAGCGCTGAAACTTTTCGAGGCCGCCGGCTGGCAAATCAAGAGCGAAGCAACCGACGACGGGTCGTGCGGATTTTTCTGCAAGGCGATGCGGGCGGTCGGGCTATCATCGGCCAAGACGGCGCGCGTGCTCCGGAACGACAAGGGCGAGCAGATGACCGCCGAGTTCCTGATCAACGGCGATACGTTCCAGAATATCATTCTGCCCTACATTCAGAATCTCAAGGCGATCGGCATCAACGCCTCGGTTCGAGCTATTGACGATTCGTCATACAAGCAACGCGAAGACCATCGCGACTTCGACATCATCGTCGATACTTTCGCACAATCGAATTCGCCCGGAAACGAGCAGCGCGATTTTTGGGGATCGGCCGCCGCCGACAAGACCGGCAGCCGCAACACTATCGGCATCAAGAATCCCGCCGTCGACAAGCTGATCGACAAGATCGTGTTTGCGAAAGATCGTGCCGATCTCGTCGCCGCCACGCACGCGCTCGATCGTGTGCTGCTGTGGAACTTCTATGTCGTTCCGCAATGGTACTACCCTTATGAGCGCATTGCGTATTGGGATATCTTCGGCCGGCCGCAGACGCTGCCCTCGCAATCGGCTTCGTTGCTGCAGGTCTGGTGGATCGACCAGGACAAGCAGAAGGCCGTCGCAGCAGCAAAGGCAAAATGATCCGGTGCCGGTTTCTTTTCAGACGCGAATGCTCGTGATGCCGCGATTAACCGCTCTCGCTGCAGCGGCGGCGGTGCTTCTGTCGCCCCTCCTGATAACGGTCGCCGACGCCGAACCGCGCCACGGGCTTTCCGTTTTCGGCGAACTCAAATATCCGGCCGACTTCCAGCACTTCGATTACGTCAATGCGGATGCACCGAAGGGCGGACGAATCGTGACGCTTGGCACCGGCGGCGCGAACACGTTCGACAATCTCAATCCGCATATCCTGAAAGGTGACGCGGCGCAGGGGCTCGAGTTTCTGTTCGACGCGCTGATGGTTCGCGCGCAGGACGAACCCGACGCGGTTTACGGTCTGGTCGCGCAGTCGGCCGATGTTGCGCCCGACCGCATGTCGGTGACGTTCAAGCTGCGCCCCGAAGCGAAGTTTACGGACGGCACGAAGATCACGGCGGACGACGTCGTTTTCTCGTTCAAGACGATCAAGGAAAAAGGGCACCCGGCGCTGTCGCAGCCGCTGCACGACGTCGTTTCGGCAGAAGCGCTGGACGCGGAAACGGTGCGCTATACGTTCCAGGGAACGCTGACGCGCGATCTGCCGATTACGGTGGCGCAGCTTCCGGTGTTGTCCAAGGCTTATTATTCAACGCAGCCGTTCGAGGAAACGTCGCTGAAGCCGCCGCTCGGGTCCGGACCTTACAGGATCAAGGATTTCAAGCCGGGCACGTTCATTTCCTACGCGCGGCGTGAGGACTATTGGGCGAAGGATCTGCAGGTCAATCGCGGTCGCTTCAACTTCGACGAGATCCGCTACGATTATTATCGCGACCGAAACATCGAACTCGAGTCGCTGAAGTCCGGGCAAATCGATTTCCGCGAGGAGTTTTCGAGCGTCTCGTGGGCGACAGGCTACGACATCGCCGCTGTTCGCGACGGCCGCTTGATCAAGACGACTCTGCCTGACAATCGGCCATCCGGCGCGCAAGGGTTTTTCATCAACACGCGGCGCGATGCATTTAAAGATCCGCGCGTACGGCAAGCGCTCGATCTGGTGTTCGATTTTGAATGGTCGAACAAGAAGCTGTTTTACGGACTTTACAAACGGACGACGAGCTACTTCGAAAACTCCGACATGAAGGCGACCGGGCTGCCGAGTCCGGCGGAATTGGCGCTGCTTGAACCTTACAAGGACAAGCTTTCTCCGGAAGTTTTCGGCGAACCTTACATGCCACCCGTAACTGACGGCAGCGGCAACAATCGCGACAACCTGAAAAAAGCTCGCGACCTGCTGATCGCCGCCGGCTGGAAGCCCGGCGCCGATCACATGCTGCACAATGCCAAGGGCGAGGTGCTGACGATCGAATTTCTCGACTTCGAAGCCGCGTTCGAGCGCATCACGGTTCCTTACACGGACAATCTCAAGCGTATCGGCATCAACGCGTCGTGGCGCCTCGTCGATCCGAGCCAGTACGAGCGGCGCGTGAAGTCCTTCGATTTCGACGCGACGACGCAGCGCTATTCGCTTCGGCTTACTCCCGGCATCGAGATGCGCAGCTATTGGGGCTCGGAGGCTGCCAAGCTCGACGGGTCGTTCAATCTCGCGGGTATTTCAGATCCGGCCATCGACGGATTGATCGACAAGGTGACGGCGGCCAAATCGCGCGCCGAACTCGTTACAGCGACGAACGCCATCGACCGCGTACTTCGCGCCGGGCATTACTGGGTTCCGCACTGGTACAAGGCGTCGTACGGAATCGCTTATTGGAACAAGTATTCGCATCCGGACGTGCAGCCGAAGTATGATGCGGGCGTGCTCGATACGTGGTGGTTCGACCCGAAGAAGGCCGAGGCGCTCGCTTCCGGCAAGCCCGCAACCCAACCGCAACAGCAACCGGCGAAGCCCTGATGGCCATCTATCTTTTGAAACGGGTGCTGCTCGTCATACCGACGCTGTTCGGCATCATGCTGTTTTCCTTCGTCATCATCCAGTTCGCACCGGGTGGACCGGTGGAACAGATGATCGCGCAACTGACCGGAAATTCATCCTCGATCATCAGCCGCATGGGCGGCGGAGGCGGCGATGCCTTGGGCGGCGGCAACTCCGCGACGGCGCAACTCGGACAAGGCGCCGATGCGATCACATCGAAGTATCGCGGCGCGCAGGGGCTCGACCCCGCCTTCATCAAGAGCCTTGAAAAGCAGTTCGGCTTCGACAAGCCTGCACACGAACGCTTTTTCCTGATGATGAAGAACTATGCCACGTTCGATTTCGGCAAGAGCTATTTCCGCGACGTTTCGGTTCTTGAGCTGATCAAGGAGAAGCTGCCGGTTTCGATTTCGCTCGGAATATGGATGACGCTGCTGACGTATCTGATCTCGATCCCGCTCGGCATCCGCAAGGCGGTGAAGGACGGCGAACCGTTCGACACTTGGTCGAGCGCCGTTCTGGTCGTTGGCTACGCCATTCCCGGATTTCTGTTCGCGGTTCTGCTGCTCATTCTGTTCGCGGGCTCGTCGTTCTTCCAATGGTTTCCGTCGCGCGGACTGTTCTCCGACAACTGGGACCAGCTCTCGCTGTTCGGAAAAATCACCGACTATCTATGGCACCTGACGCTTCCGATCATCGCCATGGCGGTCGGATCATTCACGGCGATGACCTTCCTGACCAAGAACTCGTTTCTTGATGAAATCCGCAAGCAGTACGTCGTCGCGGCGCGCGCCAAGGGGCTCACCGAAAATCAGGTGCTCTACGGGCACGTCTTCCGCAACGCGATGCTGCTCGTGATTTCCGGCTTCCCGTCGGCGTTCATCAGCGCCTTCTTCTCCGGTGCGCTGTTGATCGAAACGATTTTCTCTCTGGACGGACTAGGGCTTCTGTCGTTTGAAAGCATCGAGAAGCGCGACTATCCCGTCGTATTCGCGTCTCTGTTCATTTTCTCGCTGGTCGGGCTGTTCGTCGGCATTCTCTCCGACTTCGTCTACACCCTTGTCGATCCGCGCATCGATTTCGAGACGCGCGAGGTTTGAGCCGGATGGATCAGAAAACCGACAGCGAACGGATTGAGACCACCTCGCCCGCGCAGACGACACGCTGGCAACGCTTCAAACGGCGTTTCCATCTGTCGCCAGTCAATCGCCGGCGGCTTGCGCGCTTCAAGGCACACAAGCTCGGCTATCGCTCGTTCCTGCTGTTCGCCGGACTGTTTCTGGTTTCGCTGTTCGCGGAATTCATCGCCAACGACCGGCCGCTGATGATCAGCTACAAGGGCGAAATCCTGTTTCCGGTTCTCGTCGACTATCCGGAAGAGAAATTCGGCGGGTTTCTTGCGATAACGGACTACCGAACTCCCGACATCGCCAACGAGATCAACGCCAACGGGTGGATGATCTGGCCGCCGATCCGATATTCCTACGATACGATCAACAAGGATTATCCGGGACGCATCGGAACGGGTGGTATCTGCCTCGGCTATCCATCGCCGCCGCCGTGGTCATCCTCAATGAAGCTTTGCGATGCGCCGGCCGATCAATTGGCGCGCTTCCATGAGCTTGGAAATACCAATTGGCTCGGCCTCGACAGCCAGGGGCGCGATGTCGTCGCGCGTGTCATTTACGGATTCCGGATTTCGGTTCTCTTCGGACTCATCCTGACAATCGTGTCGTCGGCGCTCGGCATCATCGCAGGCGCCGTGCAAGGCTACTTCGGCGGCAAGGTCGATCTCATCTTCCAACGGCTGCTTGAAATCTGGAATTCGATCCCGGAACTGTTCGTGCTGCTGATCCTGTCGTCTCTGTTCATTCCAGGCTTCTGGACGCTGCTCGGCATTCTGATGATCTTCAGCTGGACGTCGCTGGTCGGGCTCGTGCGCGCCGAATTCCTGCGCGGGCGCAATCTCGAATACGTGCGCGCGGCGCGGGCGCTCGGGCTTTCAGACTGGCAGATCATCTTCAAGCATCTGTTGCCGAATGCGACGGTCGCAACGCTGACGTTCCTGCCGTTCAAGCTGTCTGGCGGCATCGCGGCGCTGACGGCGCTCGACTTCCTGGGCCTCGGCATGCCGCCCGGGTCGCCGTCGCTGGGCGAGCTTCTGCTCGAAGGCAAGAAGCATCTCGAGGCGCCGTGGCTCGGCATCTCTGGCTTCGTCGCCGTGTCGATCATCCTATCGCTCGCGATCTTCATGGGTGAAGCGGTGCGCGACGCGCTCGATCCGCGCAAGACGTTCCGGATGCAGGGGAAAGAATGATGGCCGACACTGCCCCGCTCGTCGACGTGCGCAATCTCTCCGTCGCTTTCGGCGACGGCGCGGACGCGACGCGCGTCGTCAACGGCGTCTCTTTCCATATCGACACGAGCGAGATCGTCGCGCTCGTCGGAGAGTCCGGATCGGGCAAAACCGTTTCCGCGATGTCGATCTTGCAGCTTCTCCCGGCGTCCGCCTCGTATCCGACGGGAGAAATCCTGTTCGAGGGCAAGGATATTCTGAAAGCCAACGAAGCGCAGCTTCGCGCCATCCGGGGCAAGCGTATTTCGATCATCTTCCAAGAGCCGATGACGACGCTCAATCCACTGCACACGATCGAGGTGCAGGTGGGCGAGATCATCAAGCTGCACCAGAAGCTTTCCGACAACGATACGCGCACGCGGGTCGTCGAGCTTCTGACCAAGGTCGGCATTCGCGATGCGGAAAAGCGCCTGTCGGCCTATCCGCACCAGCTTTCCGGCGGTCAGCGGCAGCGCGTGATGATCGCGATCGCACTCGCAAACCAGCCGGATATTCTGATCGCGGATGAACCGACGACGGCGCTGGACGTCACGATCCAGGCGCAAATCCTGGAGCTGCTCAAAGCGCTGCAAAAAGAAATGGGCATGGCGATGCTGCTCATCACGCACGATCTCGGAATCGTGCGGCGCATGGCCGAGCGCGTGTACGTGATGAAGAACGGTGAGATCGTCGAAACCGGAAATACGGAAGACGTTTTCACCGCGCCGAAGCATCCTTACACGCGGCATCTGATCGAAGCCGAGCCGAAGGGCGAACCGCCCGCCGTTGACGCTTCGCGGCCCGTCGTCGTCGAAGCGGACAATCTCAAGGTTTGGTTTCCGATCAAACGCGGCTGGCTGCAGCGGACGGTCGATTACGTCAAAGCGGTCGACGGGCTTTCGATGAAAGTGCGGGCGGGTGAAACGCTCGGCGTCGTCGGAGAATCGGGTTCGGGCAAGACGACGCTCGGGCTGGCGCTCTTGCGGCTGCTCTCGTCCGAGGGTCCGATCGCCTATGTCGGCAAGCGCATCGACGGCCTCAACAACAAGCAGATGCGGCCGTTGCGCAAGGAAATGCAGATCGTTTTCCAGGACCCCTATGGGTCGTTGTCACCGCGTCTGACGATCGAGCAGATCATCGAGGAAGGGCTGCTGATCCAAAATCCGGAACTCGACGAAGACGGCCGCAAAGAGCGGGTCGCGACGGCGCTACAGGAAGTCGGGCTCGATCCCGCAACCCGCGATCGCTATCCGCACGAATTTTCGGGCGGACAGCGGCAGCGCATCGCAATCGCGCGCGCCATGGTCCTGAAGCCGAAGTTCGTCATGCTGGATGAGCCGACGAGCGCGCTCGACATGAGCGTGCAGGCGCAGATCGTCGATCTCTTGCGCGACCTGCAGAGAAAGCGCGATCTCGCGTATCTGTTCATCAGCCATGACCTCAAAGTCGTCAGGGCACTGTGCAACTACGTCATCGTGATGAGAAACGGCAAAGTCGTCGAGGAAGGTCCGTCGCGGGAAATCTTCGATCATCCGAAGGACGACTATACGAAGGCGCTGCTGGCGGCTGCTTTCGATATCAAGGTCGCGCATCGGGCGGTGCTCGCCACGTGAGTGCGAGCTTAAGTTAATATCGATTATTCAGGCCAGGGACAGCTCTCTGCCGCAGAATTGCCGTACCGGCCGCGCTTTTGCTCCCGATGTAAGCGCCCCGCGCGCCGATTCGCATCGGTGACGCGCGACGACGTCAGATTTCGAGAGGAACTTTATGATCTCGCACCGAAAGGCGGCTGTTGCAGCGGCTTCCCTCCTGTCGGCCTTTATCGTGGTACCGACCGTAACTTTCGCGGATGACAAGCCACCCCAAGGCGACTCCGCAACGGAGAAAGACAACAAGAAGCGCGGACGCGATGGCGGCGAGCGGCGGGCGCCGCGCGAGGACGGTCGCAGCGGTGGTGGCGGCGGCGCAGGCTGGCAAGGGAAAGATCCTCGCGAGAACAAACGCGGCGGAGACCGGCAGGCGCAGGAGCCTCGCGAGAACAAGCGCGGCGGCGGCCAGCAGGAATCTAAACCGCAAGGACAGTCAGAACAGCAGCCGCGACCGCAGCCGAACAAGCCGGCTTTTGCACCGGGCAGGAACGAAGACGGCAACCGGCCGTCGTTCACGAAACAGCCAAAACAGCAGGAATCTCCTCCCGTCATCAACGCCGCTCCGAAGGAGACGGTGCCTCCGAATACGTTTTCCAAGGACCGGGCGCAGGACCAGCCCAAGACCGGAGATCATGGCCAGCGTGACGGCAAACGCTTCGGCGATCGGCGGCCGGATTCCAATCCCGGTGCGGCTCCGAACGATGTTTCGCCAGCCGGTGATAGGGCCGGTAACAGACCGGACGCTGGGCCGAACGGACGGCCGAGGCCATCGGTCGGCGGTTTCGGTGGAGCTGCGGATCGGGCGAGAAATCTTCCGAAGCCGCCGTCGGCAGCTGACGCACGCGTGCGCTTCGAAAATCTGCGCAAGCAGCGGACCGAGAAAACCATCGCAGGCGGCGGCGTCATGATCAAGGAGCCGGGCAACCGGACGATCTTCAAGCAGAACAACCGTTTCGTGATTCAGCATGACGAGACGGAACGGCTGCGGCGCGTCGCTCCGAATGCGCGCTTCGAGAAGGGCCGGAGCGGCACGAACATCGCCGTCATCGACCGGCCAGGGAATATGAAAATCTATTCCGAGACGGATGCGGACGGACGTCTGCTCCGGCGCTACCGGCGCGGGCCTGACGGCCGCGATGTGATCATCATCGACAACCGCCGCAGGGACCGCCGTGGCGTCAGAGGTCGCGATATCGCAGCGGGTGTCGGGATCGGCATCGGCGTCGTGGCCGGAGCGGCAATCCTCAACTCCGTTCTCGATGTGCCGCCGCCGCGCGTCCGCATTCCGCGTGACCAGTACATCGTCGAGTACGAAGGCGCGAGCGACGAGGCCGTCTATGACGCGCTGAGCGCGCCTCCTGTGGACGAGTTCAGCGATCGCTACACGCTGGACGAAATCCGCGCGACGGCAACGCTGCGCGACCGCATGCGCCGCATCGACCTCGATGACATCAACTTTGAGTTCGGCTCTTGGGAAGTGGATCCGGGCGAATACCGCAAGCTCGAGCGCGTGGCTCGCGGCATGAAACGCGTGATCGCACGCAACCCCAACGAGGTCTTCATGATCGAAGGCTACACGGATGCGGTCGGCTCGCAGGAAGACAACCTGTCGCTTTCCGATCGGCGCGCGGAATCGGTTGCGGAAGTCCTGACCGAAGAGTTCCAGGTTCCGTTCGAGAACCTCGTCACGCAGGGCTACGGCGAGGACTATCTCAAAGTGCCGACGCAGGCGGCGGAACGTCTGAACCGGCGCGTTGCGGTCCGACGTATCACGCCGCTGCTGGCACGCGGAGACGAACCGCCGGGCCGGGCGGTGCCGCCACCGCGCCGCGACGACGAACGGTACGATCAGGGTCCGGATGATCGCGGTCCCAATGATCGTGGGCCGGGGCCAGGACCAGGCGGACCCGATAGGTATTGATCAAAATAAAAAGGCGCATCTCAACGGTGCGCCTTTTTCCATTCGGTGTGCGGGATGCAGGAAGAGCCGATGCGTCGCGTCGTGCTGATCGGCGCAACGGGATTTTTTGGGCGGCGGCTGGCCGACCGGCTAGCGGCCATTCCCGAAATTTCTCTCGTCGTGACGTCGCGCGATGAGACGCGGGCGCGACATGCGGCGGATGCGATTGAGAGAGCACACGCGTCGTCGACCGTGAGTTTCCTTGCATTCGAATGCAACGATCCGGCAAGTCTCGAGCGCTTGCGGCGGTTCTCTCCCTGGCTCGTCATCGATGCGTCGGGACCATTTCAATCGGCGGATTATCGTCTGGCGCGGGCTGTCCTCGACATGGGCGCGCACTGGATCGATCTTGCCGACGCACGCGACTATCTCCTCGGTTTCGAAGCGGAGCTTGATGGGCTTGCGCGCGGTCGCGGATTGGTGGCGCGCGCAGGGGCAAGCTCCACGCCCGCGCTCTCGGATGCCGTCGTCGCGAGCCTGACGCGCGGCTGGCGGCGCGTCGATACCGTCGATATCGCCATCACGCCGGGAGGAGCAGGCGACGTCGGTGAAGCGGTCATCAGTGCGATCCTGAGCTACGCCGGATCGCCCATCACGATTTTTTCGCAAGGTCAGCGCGCGGAAACTTCGGGGTGGGGCAGCGTGCAACGCTCACGCATCGATGGGCTTGGCGTTCGCTATCTCTCGCCCGTCGAGACGGCGGACGCGGATTTGCTTCCAGCGCGGTTTGCGATCACGTCGCGCGTTGCGTTCCATGCCGGGCTTGAATCGCGCGTCGAGCAGTTCGGGCTGCTCTGCCTCGCGAAACTGAGACAGCTCGGCATCGTCGGAAATTTGCGGCCGCTTGCGCCGCTTCTCCGATCGGCGCGGAAGTTGACGAGCCTTGCGGCCTCAGATCGCGGGGGCATGACCGTCGACTGCGCGGGTGTCGATCAGGATGGCCGCCAGATTTGCTCGCAGTGGAAGCTGATCGCCGAAAAAGGAGCGGGGCCGGATGTACCGGTTTTGCCGGCGTTAGCTCTGGTTCGCGCGCTTCTCAGGGGTGGGGTTGCAGCAGGCGCAGGTGCGGCGGTTGGCATTCTCTCCTTGGACGCGATCGAAGCGGAAATGCTTGCGCCGTCGCTCCGTACATCGCGATCAAGCGCCGTTAGCAGCCGGGAGTCGAGCCTTTTTGCGGAAGCGTGCGGAGCGGACGCCTATCGCGCGCTGCTTCGCCCGCTACGTGCATTCCACGATAATGACGGCGCTGCCGTCTGGTCGGGAGAAGCCGACGTCGACGTGGCGCGGAATCCGCTTGCGCGGTTTGTGCGTTTCGCATTCTGGTTTCCGCCCGCCGGACGCGACGTTCCAATAACCGTCAGCGTCGACCGGCGTGCGGGGCGGGAAACCTGGACGCGAAACTTCGCGGGGCGGCGTTTTGCATCTCACTTGACGCATGAAAGCAGTGACGTCGTCTCGGAGCGCTTCGGGCCGTTCCAGATCCTGCTTCGCATCAATGCCGTTGGCGAGCGGATCGAAATGCCAGTCATTGGCTGGCGGATAGGCCCAATCGTGCTTCCGCGTGCGCTGGCACCAAGATCGGACACGCGCGAATTTGTCGACGATCGCGGGCGGTTCTGTTTCGACGTGGCGATCAGCGTGCCGCTCATCGGCCAGATCGCGCACTACAGAGGCTGGCTCGAACCCAAAGTCACAGCCGCACAAGCCTTGACGTCTGCCGACCCGACTGAAGCGCGCAAAGTCGCGACGACCAGTTCGTGAGCGGCAGAGTTCGTGGCGATTAGTTGGGGAACGCGGGACGCCAGCCGGCTGCGAGAGCCTCAGCTTCGGAGCAGAACCATCGCTCGCCGCGCGCCGTGTCGATCTTCACACGGCCGTACCATGGGCTCCACGGCATATGATAGATATGCCCGTGCGATGAGATGTTGCCCTTGATCGCGCAGCCGCCCGGGGAGGTCGCTTGCGCGACCTGCCATCCGGCATGTCTGAAGTCCCAAGGCGCTTCGGCGGCGCCCTGCCAGACACCGACCTTTTTCGCCCGAGCATCGGCTTCGACGTCAACGTAGGCGCGTGAGTATTTGACGAACGCCCACGCCATGCCGGCGCGGACCATGGCTTCGTTGATATCGATACCGTCCTCGACGCACAGGGCGAGCGTGCGATGATAGACGTCGCTACCGGTGCGGTCGCAGTCGAGGTCTTTCTGTTGCACCATGGCGCGCAAGAACGCGGCGGCGGCCTTGCCGCAGTCCCAGCTTTCACCCGACGCCGTGCGGCACGTCTGTGCCAGCTCCGGCGCGTCGATGCCTTCGAGGCGGATGCGCGTCGGGCCGACATCGAGCGTATCGCCGTCGATGACGCGCGCCTGCCCCGTGATGATCGCCGGATCATTGTTCGCGGCCGGTCCCGTCACGGCAGCGGCGATAGCCGGGACAAGAAGCAAAGTCGCGAGCACAGCGAAAAACGCACCGGTCTTTCGACCGGTGCGGCTCAGTTTTGCGGATAGGACGGACGCCACAACATTCATGAGCGACGAGACTCAGTGAGTCGTGTGGCACAACCTGGGCGGACTCGTGGCCTTGGTATGCAATCTTATATTGCAATAACAACCGGACGCAGAGCTGCGAGATTATCTGGTTGCAGATAGTCCGATCGCGGATTGCAGGCCGCGCGCGTCGGTCAGGTTGGCGCCGCGCGTCGTCGTTCCCGTCAGGTCGGCTCCGTCGAGATTGGCGTCCGCAAAATTTGCGCCGCCGAGGCGAGCGTCTCGCAGATTCGCTCGCGTCAAATCGGCTCCGGTAAAATTCGCGTTCTCGAGGCTGTTCATGCTGAGGTTGGCTTCGCGCAGATTGGCACCGCTGAAATTCGCGGCAGCGAGGCTTGCCATTGGGGTGATCAAGACTTCCTCGCGGGGATCTCGCGGACCAAAGATCGCCGACGTCAGATCTGCGTTGCTGAAATCGACGGCATCAAACCGGCCGTTCAGATGGGCACCTACCAAGCGCGCGTTCCTGAAAGATAGAATCGGCTGTCGCGGCGCCTCCATATCGACAAAGACATTTGGCCTTAGAATACTGGCGCCGGAGAGGTCGGCACCCGACAGATCCGCTCCGATCAGCGTCGCGCGATCGAGCCGCGCCGATTTCAGGCTTGCGCCGGAGAGATTGGCCCCGGCGAGATCGGAACCATAGAGATTGGCGCCGTCGAGCTTCGCCTTTTTGAAATCGAGGCCACTCAGATCGAGGCCTGATAGATCCTTGTTCGAGAGATTGGGTGTTCGTCCCGAGGGCACAGCAAAGAGGAACGCCGTCACCTGTCGCGCGGTCATGTCGGCGGCGCGGGCGCCGGGGATCGCCGCGAAGCAGACAATCATCCACAATATTGCTTTCCGCCGAACCGACATTCGTCCTCCGCGACACAAAAAACGTCCGACGCCCAGGCGACGGATCATATAATGGCCTGAAGTTCTACGTACCAGCCGCTAACCGCATGTCGAGGATTTGAATGGGACCGCAACCCCCTGGGCCACCACCGCAGCTTCCCGGTTCGAGGGGAAACTACGTGCGGGCGCCGCTCGGTTCCGGTCCGCGCCGGGGGCCGCCGCCACCTCCGCCGCGCCGACGCAGCGGTCTCTTGCTCGGCATCGTATATTTTTTTCTGTTCGTGATCGTCATCGGCGGCGCGGGCGTCGCGTATCTCGCCTTCAATCCGCCGAGCGACTTCATCCGGCAGCGGATTGCCGACGAAGTTCGCTCGAGGACCGGGCGCGAACTCGTGATGGCGGGACCGGCGTCGTTCACGTTCTATCCGGCGATCGGCATCTCGCTCAAAGACGTGTCGCTGTCGGGACCACCCGGCATGGACGGCAAGCTCGCCGAGATGCAGGCGTTGGATGTCAGCATCAATGCATCGGCGCTATTGTCGCGGCGAGCTGAAATCCATTCGCTGGTTCTGAGGAATCCGACATTCGATTTCCGCATCGGCAAGGACGGCCGGAAGAACTGGCGATTTGCTTCCGGCGCGGAGCCAGTCCGCTATGCCGAGCTTCAGGAATCCGACACGCGCCGCGACGTCGCGCCGATCGTGATGGCTTCCGCCGATGCTGCACCCGCCGCATCCGCCCGCATCGCGATGCATGACCTGAAGCTCGAGGATGTGCGGATCGAAGGCGGGACGTTCCGTTTCACCGACGAGCGGACCGGCAGAACCGAGCAGGTGCATGGTATCAACGCTAGGCTCGGGCTTCCCTCGCTCAGCAAGCCACTGTCCGCGACCGGCAATTTTGCATGGCGCGACAAGCAGCTCGATTTCGACGGCACAGTCACCGACCTTGCCAATTTCAACCGGCAGCAGGCGGCGCGTCTGACCTTCAATGCGAAGAACGACGTGCTGTCGGCGTCCTATGATGGCAGCGTTCTGCTGGACGAAGGCGTCGCGCTCGACGGTCAGGTCAAAGCCCAATCCGATTCCGCTCGCGCGCTTGCGCAATGGTTTGGGACGCGGCTACCGCCGGTTTCGGGCTTCGGTCTGCTGTCGATCCAAGGCACGTTGAAAACGAACGGCAACGTCACCGATTTCCAAGATGCTCAGTTCGGGCTCGACGGCGCCGCCGCAAAAGGAACGATCCGGGTCACGACCGGCGGCGTGCGCCCGTTCGTCGAGGCCGATCTTTCGATCTCCGAACTCGATCTCAATCACTATCTGACGAGCGCGGTCACCGGCGAGATTGCAACCGAGGGCGGTGGCGATACCAGAACTCCTCCTGCCGCTGCGCCTCCGGCCAGTCCAAGCTTGCAAGGCGGCGCAAAGCAGCCGGACGAGATCGAAAAGTTGCTCAACGCTCCAGCATCGAACCCGGCATCGAACTCGGCTGCGAAAGTCTACGGCGCCGTCCAGCGCGCCGGATGGTCGAGCGAGAAGCTCAATCTGACGCTTCTCGGCGTCGCCGATGGCAACGTGCGCGCCAACGCTGGAAAAATTCATTTCAAGAACATGACGCTCGGGCGGTCGTCGGTTGCGATCACTGTGAAGGACGCCGCGATGCGGGCCGACTTCGACGACGTGGCGCTATATCAGGGCCACGGCAAAGGCAGCGTAACGCTCGACGGCTCGGCGGGCTCGGCCAACCTCGCCGCGAACGTCAACCTGCAAGGTGTCTCGGCGCTGCCGTTCCTCCGCGACGCCGCCAATTTCGAATGGCTTTCCGGCAAAGCCAACGTGGCGCTGAACCTCGCCGCCAACGGCCAGAGCCAGTTGCAGCTCGTCGAAAGCCTCAATGGCAACGCGGCATTCCGGTTTGCCGATGGGGCGGTCGTCGGCTTCAACCTACCCGGCGCGCTGCACGGCCTCGCGAAGGGCGATTTTTCCGGGTTCAGGAAATCGCCGTCGGAGAAGACTGACTTTAGCGCGCTTGCCGCGTCCTTCACCGTCACCAATGGCGTGGCGCAAAATCAGGATCTGCAGCTGCTCAGCCCACTGCTGCGCGTGAGTGGCGCGGGGTCCGTCCACATGCCCGAGAGGACGGTCGACTATACCGTCAAGCCGAAGCTCGTGGCTTCCCTTGAAGGCCAGAACGGCAACGCGACGGAATCGGGCATCGAAGTGCCGGTGAGAATCACGGGCTCGTGGGATCGTCCGAGCTACCGGCCCGACCTCAAAGGCGTGCTCTCCGACCCAGGCAAGGCGGTCGATACGATCAAGGAGCTTGGGAAGAAGTACAAAGGCAAAAGCGTCAACGAGATCGCCGACGACCTGCTCGGCAAGACCGACGACGACGCCACCGGAGACAAGGCCAACACGAAGAAGGCGGCGAAGAATTTGCTGAATAAGCTTTTCGGTAAACAGAACGACTAGCGGGCGTCATTTTTGACGCGGATTTGACGTCAAAAGCGCACGCTTCATCCGTCAAAACGACGCGTGACACGAATTGCGAAACATCCCGTTAAGCTCCTGGGCCGCCACGACGAAAAAAAATTCGGCATGGGGCAAAAAAAATCTTGCGTAGGGGGGGCATAGGCCTCATATGCACGCTCTCTCGTCTGTCCACCTGCCAACATGGTCGAGGTTTTCCAGAACCAATGAGGTAAGGAGCGGGCGAGTCAAACCTGTCTACTGGTTGGGGAGGGTCATATGGCCTTTAATGACACCCTCTTCCAATTGGGGATGGACTTGACTCGTTCAAGCACCGCCCAAAAGGAAGATCACTCGCGCGCTGAGTTCAACGCGGAAGTTCAAGACTCGAATCCGAGTCCGATCGTCGATCGAAGCGTAAACACTGCAGGGACTACGATCTTTATCGATCTCCACGGCGCCAAGCGCCTCGACGACATCAAGTCGGCCGAGCGTGCGACGAAGCGTGCCGTCGAGACCCTGGGTCTCAAGCTCAAGAGTCTCCACCTTGACCGCGTCGCCGGTGGCGGCGTGTCGGGTGTCGCGCTCCTGAGTTCCGGGCACCTCTCTCTGCAGGCATGCTCGCGGACGGGCTTTGCGGCCGTCGACGCGCGTGGATGTGCGGGCGTAAAGCCGGAAGTGGCTTTGCTCGCTCTCGCGGACGCCTTCGGGGCGCGCGAGGCAGTCATCCAGCGCAAGCGGGCGCAGGCGGACCTCGACGTGCCGGCTTTGCGTGTGATCGCGAAAGCGCCACGCAAGACTCAGCGTCAGCGGGCCCAGGCGAAGGCGGCTTAATAAAGAAAGACTTCTGTCTTTTGCGCCGGGCGACTCCCCTTCGGGGAGCCGGCCGCCCGGCGCGGAAGTTGTCTTTGCGCCTAGCGACTCCCCTCCGGGAACTGGCCGCTAAGCGCGTAGTCGCCTTGGCTTTCTTCATACAGTGACAGGCGCCGCGATCGGGTTTCCCGGTCGCGGCTTTCGTGCTGTCTGCAAGGGCGGCGTTGGATGATCGGACTTACTAGCGAGCTTAGGAGCTCTTTGGTTTCTTCCGTGGGCGAGATGCACGGACGGCGGCTTTGGATGTGTTCAACGCCACGGCGGCGCGAACGAGCGCCTTGAATGCTTTTTCATCGATCTTGCCGCCTTCAGGGATGTCGATGGCGCGCCTCGTGCTGCCTTCGAGACTCGCGTTGAACAGGTGCGAGGTATCCTGTAGCGACGCGCCACTGGCGAAGGTCAGCTTTACGAGCGACTTATACGTCTCGCCCGTGCAGACGATGCCATCGTGCTCCCAGACCGGAACGCCAGCCGGATTGGACGGCTTTCTCCATTTCACCTCTTCGATCACATCGGGATCGGCCTCTTTGATGAGGCTACGGATTCGGGCGAGCGTCTGGCCGCGCCAGTCGCCCAGCGCCTTGATCTTGGCGTCTATGAGTTCAGAGGACATCGATCCGCCTCGCGATTTCTCCGGGTCATCCCGCCACCCCGCAGCTAGAAAGGCTCGCTAAGGCGGGCGGCGTCCTTGGCGGGTTCGGCGGCTTTCATCGCTTCGGTCGGTAGCAGGGACGCACCCGCCGATTTCGAAAGCTGGATAAACATAAAGACCGACGACGCCGAGATCGCGGCGATCAGCAGAAAGACGGGCGGGAAGTGCGCGGCCTCGATGGCTGTACCGCCTTCGACCTTCTGCACGAGTTCCAGCCCAATTGCCGCGATGGTGACTCCAACCGAGCCCGACAGGTTCTGGCAGACGGCGGCGAAGCTCGTCGCTCGACTCAGAAGCTCAGGCGGAATGTCGGCGTAGGCGAGCGTGTTGAGGCTCGTGAACTGCAGCGAGCGCGACAGTCCTCCGGCGAGGAACAGCAGAATGATCATCAGCGCGGGCGTGTCGATCGTGAAGACGGCGGGCAGCAATGCGAACAAACTCGATACGATCGCATTGATGAGCAGCACACGGCGAAACCCGAAGCGCGCCAGAATCGTCGCGACCTGCGTTTTCATGAACAGCGCGCCGACGCCCGTCGCGAAGGTCAGCATGCCGGACTGAAAAGCCGTCAGGCCAAAGCCCGCCTGAAACAGCAGCGGCAGCAAAAACGGCCCGGCGCCGAGCCCGACACGGAACAGGAAGCCGCCGACGACACCGGCGCGATAGGTCGGGATCGATAGCAGATTGAGATCGATCAGCGGCTCGGGAACGCCCATCGCGTGCCAGACATAGGCAGCCAGCAGCGCTGCTCCGAGCAAGATGAGGGCTCCGATCGTCTCGGGCGTCGCCAAGCCAACGCCTATCAGCGTGACGCCGGTGAGGAACAGCGACAAGCCCGGGCCGATCAAGAGGAAGCCACGCAGATCGAAGCGCGATGGCGCATCCTCGCGCACGTCCGGAATGAAGCGCGTAATCAGCGCGAGGCCGAGTAGCGCCACCGGAATGTTGATCCAGAAAATCCAGCGCCAGTTGAAATACGTCGTGATGAAGCCGCCGAGCGGAGGCCCGACGACGGGGCCGACGAGCGCGGGAATGGAAAGCCATGCAATCGCGCCGATGATTTCCGCACGCGGCACCGTCCGCAGGACGATCAGACGGCCGACCGGGGTCATCATGGCGCCGCCCATGCCTTGGAGCACGCGCGCGGCGACGAGGCTCAAGAGGCCGGTCGACAGCGCGCAGGCAATGGAGCCGATGGCGAACACGACCATGGCGGCGCGAAAGATGTTCTTGGCGCCGAAGCGGTCCGCCATCCATCCCGACGCCGGAATGAAAACAGCGAGCGCAAGAAGGTACGTCGTAAGCGCCAGCTTGAGGTTAATGGGGTTGACGCTGAGGTCCTTCGCGATCGCCGGCAGCGAGGTCGCGAGCACCGTCGCGTCCATGTTCTCCATGAAGAGAGCCGTGGCGACGATCAGCGGGATAAGATTGCGGCGCAGGACTTCGGTCATCTGGGCTCTCTACCACGCATCAAACGCGCATGAGCCCGCATTCCGGCGACATGGCAGCCGTGCGCCAGGGTGCGGCAAAAACCTCTGAAATGCGGCCGGATAGTGCGGCGTTACCCGGTTGAGTGGTGCGCCGACACCCGAGAAAAGCTATTGCGCTCATGTGGGCTCATCAGCAGTCTGCCGAATACGAACAAAGCAACAACACCTCCCGGTTTTCGCAGGATGAAAATCCGCCGAAGCCGAGCGGGGGAGCACCCTGGGAAACGCCAACATGCCCATCAACAAAGTCGTTTCGGCTGATGAAGCCATCGCACGTATCCGCCCGGGTGATGTCATTGCGACCACCGGCTTTGTCCAGAGCTGCATTCCTGAATCGCTGCATGCGGCGCTCGAAAAGCGGTTCGTCGAGACGGGCGCGCCGCGCGATCTGACGCTGATCATGTGCGCGGGCGCGGGCGACAGCAAAGGCCTCGGCACCGGGCGGCTGCATCACGAAGGTTTGCTGAAGCGCGTGATCGCGGCCAATTTCGGGCGCATGCCGAAGGTTGCCGTCGCCGCGCAAGAAGACAAGATTCAAGGCTACAATCTTCCGCAGGGCGTGATTTCCAAACTCTACCGGAGCTGCGCTTCGGGAAGCCCGGGCCTCTTCACCAAAGTCGGTTTGCACACCTACGTCGATCCGCGTCTCGGCGGCGGCAAGGTCAATTCGGTGACGAAGGAAGATCTCGTGCGGCTGGTCGAGGTCGAAGGCAAGGAGTGGCTATTCTACAAGGCGACGCCCATCAACGTTGCACTCATTCGCGCGACGAGCGCCGACTCGCTCGGCAATCTCAGCATGGAAAAGGAAGCGCTGACGCTCGATGTTCTGGCGCAGGCGATGGCCGCGCACAACAACGGCGGAGTCGTGATCGCGCAGGTCGAACGTCTCGTCGCGGACGGCTCGATCAAACCGAAGGACGTGAAAGTTCCGGGCATTCTCGTCGACTGCGTGGTTGTCGCTGAAACGTCCGAGATGCACCGCATGAATTACGGCGTCATGTACGATCCGGCGCTGGCCGGTGAAGTGCGCGTCACCGTCGACAACTTGCCGACCATGAAGCTCGACGAGCGCAAGATCATCGCCCGGCGCGCGTCGTTCGAATTGCCGCCGAACGGCGTCATCAATCTCGGCGTCGGTGCGCCTGACGGCGTCGCCAACGTCGCCAACGAAGAGAAGGTTACGCCCTATCTCGTGATGACGACGGAAGCGGGCGCGGTCGGCGGCGTGCTGGCGGGCGGATCGAGCTTCGGCTCATCCGCGAACGCGCATTCGATCCTCGACCAGAACCAGATGTTCGATTTCTACCATGGCGGCGGTCTCGCGCTCACGTGCCTCGGCATGGCGGAATGCGACAGCATGGGCAACGTCAACACGAGCAAGTTCGGCGGACGGCTCAACGGCTGCGGCGGCTTTATCGACATCTCGCAGAACGCGCGCGCGGTTGTCTTCGCGGGCACGTTCACAGCGGGAGGACTCGAGGTTGCGATCGAGGACGGCAAGCTCAAAATTGTGAAAGAGGGCCGCGCCAGGAAGTTCGTAAATCAAGTCGAGCAGGTCACGTTCTCGGGCAAGTATGCGGCGCAGAAATCGCAGCCGGTGATCTACGTAACGGAGCGCTGCGTGTTCCAGCTCACCGACCACGGACTTGAGCTGATCGAAGTCGCGCCGGGCATCGACATCGAGCGCGATATTCTTCCGCACATGGCGTTCAAGCCGCACATTCACAACCCGATCCCGATGAATCCGGCGATCTTCCGCGAAGGGCCGATGGATCTTCTTTCCGATCTTCTCAATCAGAAACTCGGTGAGCGCATGTCTTACGACGCGGAGCGCAACGTCCTTTCCGTCGATCTCAGCGCGTGGAGCGTGCGCAAAAAAAGCGATATTACCGATCTGCAGAAGGCGATCGCGGAGGCATGCGAAAAGGCAGGCCGTCGCGTCAACACCCTGATCAATCAGGATCGATGCCGGATCGCTGAGGACCTTTACGATGCCTATGCCGACATGGTGGCGTATTTGTCGAAGACTTATTATGCGCGAACCGCACGCTATGCGACGAGCACCCTGACCCGGCAGAAGTTGCAGGATGCCTTGCGGCGTCGCGGATTGCAGACACGCGTGTTCGAGAGCGCCAAGGACGCGGCTGCATCTCTCGAAGAAGCGACCGCGGCGGAATAGGTCGCGGCGCTCTGCGCTACTTACTTTGCCTAAGCGCGCAAATTCGCATCAAATCAGGTCTCAGGACCGCATAAACGGCAAACCAAGTCCGGGAGCCCCGCTTACAAAAGCGATGGGCTCCTGTACCTTGGCCTCGGTGTATCGGGTGCCGAACCATGATCAGTCGTAAAACCGCAGCTTTCAGCGCCACTTTCCTTGTGTTCGCTCTCGCGACGTCTCCGACGTGCCTAGCGGACACCGCGGTTTCTCAATCGAGTCCGCCATCGAGTCCGGCGTGGTCTGTTCCCGACATCGACAAGCTGCCGGACGACACCGCAGGACGAACGGTGCGGTATGGCCGCAATCTCATCAGCAAGACGTCGTCGTTGATCGGGCCTGAAGTGGCGGACGCTACAAAACGCCTCGCGGGAAACAACCTTGATTGTCAGAGCTGCCATATCAACGCGGGGACGCAAGAGTTTGGGATTCCGCTTGTGGGAGTCTATGCGGCGTTTCCCGCTTATGCGGCGCGGATCGGAAGCGTCGAAACGATCGAGGAGCGCATTCAAAACTGCATGGAGCGCAGCATGAACGGCAAGCCGCTGCCGCCTGAAGGACCGGAAATAACGGCGCTCGTTTCTTATCTCAAATTCCTTGCGACCGGCCATCCGGCCGGCGGCGCGATCGAGGGGCGCGACAGCGGCACCATGCCGGAACTCGATCGTGCGGCGGATCCTCAGAAGGGACGGCAAGTCTACGCCACAACGTGCGCGGCCTGTCACGGCAACACCGGACAAGGCCAACGCAACGGCAAAGTGGGAGACGCCAAGGGCTACATGTTTCCGCCGCTATGGGGCGCCGATAGTTTCAACGACGGAGCCGGCATGAACCGGCTGATCACGTCCGCAAATTTCATTCATAGCAACATGCCGGCGGGCACGACTTGGAAGCAGCCGGCGCTTTCACCCAACGACGCCTGGGACGTTGCCGCCTACATCAATGCGCAAGCCCGTCCGGCACTGCCGAACCTCGATCGCGATTATCCGGATAAGCTGGAAAAGCCGGTCGACGCGCCGTATGGGCCTTATGCCGATGGCTTTTCGATAGAGCAGCACAAGCTCGGGCCGTTCTCGCCGATCAAAGCGGCCGTTGCGAAACTAAAACTTCTGGAAGCCGCGCATAAGTAGCGCCTTCCGCGTAGAGTGACGAGGCCAAGCGCAAGCCAGATTACCAACGACAGCAATGGCACCGATGCCAGCAGCGCCAACATCACGTTCCACCTACTCTCTGGTCAAGCCTTTGGCGGCGAGCTCCTCGAGGTATTTGCCCCAGCGTTCGTCTTTCTCGCGGCCGAGTAGATGCAGATAACCCCAGGTGTAAAGTCCGGAGTTATGGCCGTCGTCGAAGGCGATGCGCGTGGCGTAGTTGCCGACCGGCGTCAGGGCCTTGATCTTGACGTGCTTCTTTTTCGGCACCGTGATCCGCTGCGACGGCGAATGGCCCTGAACTTCGGCCGACGGGCTGACGACCCGCAAGAATTCCGCCGACATTTCGAACGAGCGACCGTCCGGAAAAGCCGCCTTTAAAAGTTTTCCGTCATCGGCCACTTCGAGATGCGGAGGCGGCGTCAGCGTACCCTTGGCGCGCTCGACTTCGGTCCAGACCTGACCGGCAAGATCACGGAAGATCTGCGCGTATTTGCTTTCCGGCTCGGCGGCCGTCACCGGCTTGCCGGCGTCCGACGCCTCACGGATTTCCATGCGCAGGGGAACTTCGCCGAGGAACGGCACGCCGAGTTTTCGCGCTTCTTCGCGCGCGCCGCCGTGTCCGAAGATGTCCGAGCGCTCGCCGCACTTCGGGCAGAGGAAGTAGCTCATGTTTTCGACGATGCCGAGGATCGGCACTTCGACGCGCTTGAACATCGCGATGCCTTTGCGGGCATCGATGAGAGCCAAGTCTTGCGGCGTCGAGACGATGACCGCGCCCGATAGCGGCACGCCTTGCGAAATGGACAGCTGGATGTCGCCGGTGCCGGGCGGCATGTCGATGATCAGCGCATCGAGTTCGGCGCCGTCACCGGCCCATTCGGTCTCGCGGAGCATCTGGCTCAATGCGGAGACGACCATCGGGCCGCGCCAGACGACTGGGGTATCCTCGTCGACGAGGAAGCCCATCGACATGACTTTCAGGCCCCACCCTTCAAGCGGCTTGATGACTTTGCCGTGCGCGACCTGCGGTTTGCCGGAAACACCGAGAAGGCGCGGCTGTGACGGCCCGTAAATGTCGGCGTCGATGATGCCGACCTTCAAGCCGATGGCCTGCAGTCCGAGCGCCAGGTTGACGGCGATCGTCGATTTGCCGACGCCGCCTTTGCCGGACGCCACGGCGATGATCTGTTTGACGCCTGGGATGCCCTGGGCCTTGACGCCCTGCCCGGTTGCCGCCGCGGCCGCTGCCTGACGTGGCGCCGCTCCGTCGCCGGTGGCGCCCTTGGCGCGCGCCGCCTGGACGCGCGGATGCTCGACACGCCCGATCGGCAAAACCGTCCGCTTCGGCGGCTTGGGCGCGCCTTCGGTCGCTTCCGCCGTCAGAACGGCGGTGACGCCCTGAATGTCCTTGATTTCAGCAACGACAGCCTCTGCCGCGAGGCGCAATTGCTCCAGTTCGTCGGCGCGCTCGGCCGGAACGGTAATCGAAAAATAGGCGCGATTGTCCTTAATCAGGATTTCGGAGACAAGGCCAAGATCGACGATATTGCTGCTCAGATCGGGGCCTTTGACCCGGCGAAGTGCAGCGAGCACCTCGGCTTTTTCAATCGCCATGTGGGGAGTCTCCTGGGCGCGGCGAGGCGCTGCGCGAAACGGACCTGTTTGGAACCGGTATAAATCGATGCGGGAAAGGATGGAAGCCAGACGCACGCGGCCAATGGGCCGGGTCCGGTTTGCCGCCGCGCAACTTGCGAGGCGCGGGAGGAATGCTAAAGCGTCGTCCATGGCGGACCGCGATCGCATACTCGGAGTCATCCTCGCAGGCGGGAAATCGCGCCGCTTCGGCGGCGGGGATAAAGGCTTGGCCGATCTTGGCGGCGAGACCGTGCTCGAGCACGTCATCGCGCGCTTTCGTCCGCAGGTCGGGCGGCTGATTCTCAGCATCAACGGCGACCCGCAGCGCTTCCAGCGCTTCGATCTTCCAACCATTATCGACCAAGAAAATGCCGAGCTTGGCCCGCTGAGCGGGCTTCTCGCGGCGCTGGACTGGCAAAATCAGTACGCAAACGATTGCACGGCGCTCGCGACGGTCTCGACGGACGTGCCTTTTCTGCCTCGCGATCTCGTTCAGAGGCTCGATGGCGAGCGCGGCGGCGGCATTGCGGTTGCAACGTCGGACGGCCAGCGTCATCCGACCATCGCAATCTGGCCGGTGACTTCCAGGGCTGCCATCGCTGATGCGCTGCAACAACGCTTGCTCAGCGTCAACGCGCTGACGAAACAGCTGAACGCAGTTGCGGTGCCGTTCGCGATGCGTAACATTGATGGTACGGCGTTAGACCCGTTTCTCAACGTCAACACGCTGGATGATCTCACCACTGCACGCGCATTCGTCGGCAAAGCATGAAAGATGCACATGAGCTCAGATTTGCACTCCGGTAATTCCGCGCTTCCGCTCTTCGGAGTCGCGGGTTGGTCGAATTCCGGCAAGACGACGCTCATCGAAAAGCTGGCGCGGCATTTCGCGGACAAGGGCCTGCGCGTCGCGACGATCAAGCATACGCACCACAAGTTCGACATCGATGCGCCGGGTAGCGACACGCAGCGGCATCGCGCGGCCGGAGCGGCGGAAACGGCCATCGTATCGGGCTCACGCGTCGCGATCATCGAGGAGATCGAGGCGGCGGGAGAGCCGGCGCTCGAAACCGTCGCGGCCCGTCTCAAACCAGCGAACGTCATTCTGGTCGAAGGCTACAAGTCGGCGGCCATTCCGAAAATCGAAGTGCGCCGCGCCGCCGTCGCACCGGAAAAGCTGCTGGCGGCCAACGACGCGTCCGTCCTGGCGATTGCCTCCGACTACGAAGTCGACGGACAAGGGAAACCCGTTTTTAACCTCGACGACATCGCCGGGATCGCCGCGCTCATCGAGAAAAAGCTGGGTTTGAGCGAAGATCTGCGCCAGAGAGCCTGACAACCATGCGGCTTGGCATACCCTTGCGGCAGCGGCCGCAACCTCCGATATTAATGGGATGACAGCAGGCTTGGCACAGGCATCGATGTCCGATCAGCCGGCCCCGCGCGGGAGGCATCTTGTCGACCCCTTCGGGCGGGAGATCGAGTATCTGCGTGTATCGGTTACCGATAGATGTGATTTCCGCTGCGTGTACTGCATGTCGGAGCATATGACGTTTCTTCCCAAGCGCGACCTCCTGTCGCTGGAAGAACTCGACCGGCTGTGCGCGGCCTTCGTTCGGCGCGGCGTCAAGAAGCTTCGCATCACCGGCGGCGAGCCGCTCGTTCGCAAGAACATCATGTGGCTTTTCGGAGCCCTCGGGCGGCACCTCGAAAGTGGCGACCTCAAAGAGCTTACGCTGACGACGAACGGCAGCCAGCTCGAGAAATACGCGGGCGATCTCAAGGCCGCAGGCGTCGAGCGCATCAACGTATCGATCGACACCATCGATCCCGATAAGTTCAAGGCGATCACGCGGTGGGGCAATCTGGCGACCGTTCTCAGAGGCCTCGACGCGGCGGACAAGGCCGGTATCAAGATCAAGATCAATACGGTGGCGCTGAAGGGCGTCAACGAGGACGAGATTCCCGATCTCGTTCGCTTTGCGCATGGGCGCGGTGCTGACCTGACGCTGATCGAAACGATGCCGCTCGGCGACATCGGCGAAGACCGCACCGCCCAATACCTGCCGTTGTCGATCGTCAGAGCGCGGCTGATGGATCACTTTACGATGCAGGAAAGCCCGTATCGCACGGGCGGACCGGCGCGCTACGTCAGGGTTGAGGAAACCGGCGGCCGGCTCGGGTTCATTACGCCGCTGACGCACAATTTCTGCGAAAGCTGCAATCGCGTCCGCCTGACCTGCACCGGAACGCTGTTCATGTGTCTGGGCCAGAACGATGCCGCCGACCTTCGGGCGCCGCTGCGCGCTTCGACGGACGAGACGCTGCTCGATGCCGCGATTACCGAGGCCATCGCGCGAAAGCCGAAAGGGCACGATTTCGTCATCGACCGGGGCACGAAGACGCCTTCCCTTGCGCGTCATATGAGTGTCACGGGCGGCTAGCCTTTCCGATGTTTGCGGAATCGTGGAAAGCGCTCTAGCTCTTTGCTTTGTCGTGCTTCTTAGCGGAAAACCGGTTCCCACTTTTCCGGAGGCGCTCTAGGCGAGCACCGCCCTGACAACCTGCTTGATCTGATCGAGCGTGAACGGCTTAGCGATCGACAGTAGACGGCGTGCGCGCAGCCCAGCGGCGCGTTCGAGCTGATCGGAAAATCCGGACATCAGAACCACCGCGAGGTCGCTCTTTGTCTTCAAGGCCTTTTCCGCGAGCGAGATGCCATCGAGCTGAGGCATGTCAACGTCGGTCACGAGCAGATCGATCGGACTTTCGTTGGCGTTGAAAAAATCAAGGGCTTCCAAACCGTCCTGGGTGACGTGCACGGTATGCCCCTCGGCGCTCAAGGCGCGCCGGACGAGATCGCGCACGGCGGCGTCATCATCCGCAAGCAGAATCGTCGCCATCTCACCACACCCCTTACGCGCGACCCAATGGTCGCATCAATCAGCGAGCCGTCCGACGAACGGCAGCTCTCTGTAGCGATGCCCGACGTCCATTCCGTAACCGACGACAAACACGTCGGGACAGGTGAACGCGCAATAATCCGGCTCAATCGAAACAGCGCGCGCCGCCCGCTTATCGAGCAGCACGCAGGTTTCGATCTTCGCCGCGCCCCGCGCCGAAATCAGATCTTTTGCGAAAGCCAGGGTGCGGCCTGAATCGAGGACGTCATCGATCAGGATCACGTGACGCTGCTGCACATCGAGATCGAGGTCGCGAAGGATGGAGACTTGGCCGGACGACGAACGGCTCTTCCGGTAGCTCGACAATGTCAGGAAATCGACTTCCGGAGCAAGCCCTGCAGCATGCATCGCCCGCAGCAGATCGGCCGCGAAGACGAAGCTGCCCTTGAGTATCGGGACAACAAGCAGATTTTCAGGCCGCTTTAAGGCAATTTCCTCCGCCAGCACTTGCAGCCGGGCGAGGATTTCCTCAGCGGAATAAATCGTTTCGATGGAATGTTCGGTCCCGGTATTCGACATGCTTAGATCCTGCATAATCTCGCGGCGCACTCAGCCTCGACGGCTCGCTCAGCTTCCTGTGTACACGACTGCGCCACAATCGTAATCGATTGATCGATCCGGCTTTGACGTGTCTATACGCGTCTAGGCTTCAAAGACGTGACGCAATCCTTTCCTGCCAAGGTTAAACCCCGTGATTCGCTTGACGAACGTCGGATTGAAATACGACAGCGGTCCGGATGTTTTGACCGATGTCACGTTTCATTTGCGCCCTGGCTCGTTCCACTTCCTGCATGGCGAATCGGGAGCCGGTAAGACGTCGCTTCTGCGTCTGATGTTCATGTCGCTGCACCCTAGTCGCGGCGAAATTCGCATGTTCAATGAAGACATAACCGCTGTAAAGCCGCAGAAACGCGCCCAGATGCGCCGGCGCATCGGCATCGTCTTCCAGGACTTCCGGCTACTCGATCATCTGACCGTCTGGGAAAACGTCGCGTTGCCGCTACAGGTGGTTGGCAAAAGGCCCGCCGATTACCGCGAGGACGTGACCGACCTTTTACAGTGGGTGGGTCTCGGGGACCGGATGTATGCTAACCCTTCGGTGCTGTCGGGTGGGGAAAAGCAGCGCGCCGCCATCGCCAGGGCGGTTATCGGCAAGCCGGAAGTGCTGCTTGCGGACGAACCGACCGGTAACGTCGATCCCCAGATGGCACGGCGACTGCTGCGCTTGTTCGTTGAATTGAACAGGCTCGGCACCTCCGTCGTCATTGCGACGCACGATCATCAACTCATGCGGCAGTTCAAGGCGCCGCGCATTGAGGTGCACAGGGGCCATGTCCGGATCATCTAGCCGCTTTCCCGGACGCGCTGAGCCCGCCATGCCGATGCCGGGCAGCTACGATCCCTATGACGAACCGACGACGATGGTGCCGTCGACGGAGCCGCCGCCTTTTGCGCACCAAGGCTCCGCCGGTGCTCACGTCCCTCCGGCGCACGAGCCGGCGAGCGACCTTTACGTTCCGGCACGCGGCAGCGATCGCGGACGCAAGATGAAGGTCATGGCGCCCGTCGTTCCGCCCGGCTCGGTCACCGGCCGCTCGCTGACGCTCGTCATCGCGATCATGTGCTTTCTCGCCTGCCTCACGGCCGGCGCCGTCTGGATGATCAAGGAATCGTCGGATGCGTGGCTGAATGACATCTCGAGCGAGGTGACCGTGCAGGTCACACCACAAGAGAGTGGCGATACGGACAAGGCGGTCGCTGACGTGGTGAGCTATCTCGAGAAGCAGCGCGGGATCGCCAACGTCCGCGCTCTCGCCCTATCCGAATCGGCCGATCTCCTGCAGCCCTGGCTCGGCTCAGGCGATGTGCTCAAATCGCTTCCCGTCCCGCGCCTCATCGCGGTTGAGGTGGACCGCACGCAGCCGCCGGACCTCGCCGGAGTCGGACAGGCGCTCGGCCGCGATTTCAAAGGCGTGTCCCTCGACGATCATCGCCGGTGGCAGCAGCAAATCCGCGCCGTGACCCGCTCTCTCGCGTTGGGCGGGCTCGCCATTCTGGCGCTCGTCGCTGCCGCGACCACCGCGATCATCGTGTCGGCGACGCGCAGCGCCATGGCGTCAAACCGCGAGATCGTCGAAGTGCTGCACTTCGTCGGGGCAACTGACAAATTCATTTCCCGAGAATTCGAAAAGCATTTTCTGCGCCTTGGCATAAAGGCGGGAATCGTCGGCGCGACCTCGGCGATGGTTGTCTTTATGTTCATGCCCTGGTTGACCGAGCTGCTCGGCGGCGGACCAGTCGGCGCCGTCGAAATGCAACGCCTTGTCGGCACCGGGTCGCTGGACGCGCTCGGCTACCTCATCCTCGGTCTTGTTGTTATTATTATTGCAGGCCTTTGCACGGGGACCTCGCGGGTCGGCGTTCACCGTATCCTGAATGGCAAGCACTGATATCTTTCGCGGCGTATGACCGGAGGACTTGCGGCAACCGGCGAAATGCGAAATGAGAATGCCAGCTTGCCGGGGCATCCCAGCCGATTTGACGGCTGAATTCCGGTTAGGCCGTAGACAACGCAGTTTTCGCCTCATCCGCAATCGCGATCCGCAATGAAGAGCCTATCGAAAATCTTCGTTCTGCTGCTGGCGCTTGGGATCGGAGCGCTGGTTTTCGGCTTCGTGCTTTTCTCGGTTTCCGTGACGCGCGACGACGTCAACGGCTGGGACAAGGCTGACGGCATCGTGGTGCTGACCGGCGGCGATCTTCGGGTCGAAGCGGGCGCCAAGCTGATGAACGAAGGCCGTGCCAAACGGCTGCTGATCTCGGGCGTCAACCGGAAAGTCCGGCGCGAAGAGATGCAACGCCTGCTCGGGCTCGACGCGAAGATTTTCAACTGCTGCGTCGATCTCGGCTACGAGGCGCTCGACACCGTCGGCAACGCGGATGAAACGCGCACGTGGGCCAAAAACAACGGCTACAGCAAGCTGATCATCGTGACGTCGCGCTATCACATGCCGCGCAGCCTCGCCGAACTGGCGCTCGTCATGCCGAAGGTGACACTCATTCCCTATCCGGTGACGCCGAGGCATTTCCCCGAGACAGCCTGGTGGCTGCACACGACGACGACCCGCGTTCTCGTCTCGGAATATCTGAAATATTTACCGGCAGTCGCGCGTCTCGTGGCGCAACGCGTTTTGAATTGGCGCGACGACAGCTCCGTTGCAGCGGCAGGATCGAAACGCTCCGATGGCTGACGACATCGCAAAGCCGCGCCCGGGGGCTCTCGTCATCGTTCGCTCGCTGATCTATTTCGCGGTGTTCTACGTCGTGACGGCCCTCTACCTCGTACTCGGCTCCTGGCTGCTTGTCGGGCCGCGGCGGTGGGCGATGAAGGGACTCGAATTGCATGGGCGAACCTGCGTCTGGCTGCTCCGCCTGATCTGCGGCACGAAGCTCCAAGTGCGGGGGCAGAAATATCTCCCAAAAAGCGGCTGCCTCGTCATCGCCAAGCACCAATCAGCGTGGGACACGTTCGGGCTTATTTCGCTCTTTCGCGATCCCGCGATCGTGCTGAAAGACGAGCTCAAGTGGATCCCCTTCTACGGCTGGTTCTGCGTCAAGTTCGAGCACATCCTGGTCAAACGCGGGAAGGCCTCGGCGGCCTTGAAGGCGCTGATCCGCGACGCCCGGCAGCGCGTCGGGATCCGGCGCGAGGTCGTGATTTTTCCGGAAGGAACGCGGACCGTGCCGGGCGCGCCTCCCGACTATAAGCCGGGTTACATCGCGCTTTACGAAGCACTCAACGTCGTCACCGTTCCAATGGCTTTGAACTCGGGCCTGTTCTGGCCGCGGCGAAGCCTGTGGCGCTATCCCGGAACGATCGTCGTCGAGTTCCTGCCGTCCCTGCCGCCCGGATTGCCGCGCGCCGAATTCCGTACCCGCATCGAGACGGCGATCGAAGAGGCGAGCCGGCGGCTCATCAAGGAAGCGGCGATGGCTCCGTCACCACCGCCCCTGGCGCGCGAGGCTGCGCGCTCGTCGGCTTGACACTGCCCGCGGGCGTCAGTCGGAACTCGATACTTTCATTAAGACGATGCCGCCGACGATGAGCACGGCTGCGAGAAAGCGCATTGCTGTCGCCTCCTCGCCCAGAATCGCCACACCGATGATGAATGCACCGACGGAGCCGATGCCGGTCCAGACGACGTATGCGCTGTTCAGCGGCAGCGTCTTCATCGATAGCGATAAGAGCGCAATGCTGGCGAACATCGTGACCGCAGTGATGACCGTCGGCCAAAGCAAGGTGAAGCCATCGGACTTCTTCATGTAGAACGCCCAGACGGTTTCGAGCAGTCCCGCGGAAATGAGTAATACCCAAGCCATGACCGGCCTCCTTTTGAGAGCCGGGTCGTCCCGGTCGCTGATGTGAGGATGGGGAGGTCGTCTTCCCTTACTTTTGATAGCCTGCTTCGACGGCCGTTTCAAAGCTCCGGAGCCGCTTCGGGCGTCATTTCAAGCTTTGGCGCTTTCCAGAGTGTTTAGGCGGGCTCGCGTTTGCAATTGAGACACGAACCCGGATGCGGCCCGTGTCTCAGTTTGCAAATAATTGGCGTTGATAAAATCTCTGCCCGTGGAACGCCATGCTATGCTTAGTGAAAAGCAGGAGCAGGCTATGCCCACCTACACGACGGCCGTCATCCCGAGCCCCAACGAAGACTTCCCGTTCATCGCCGTGGTCACGGATGAATCTGGAACAGTCGTCAGCGAGATACCCGTCCGAACTCAGGCCGATGGCGAGGCCATGCTCGTTGAAGCTCTCAAGGAGCTTCGCGACCACGACTTGGAGGACGGAAAGAGTACCTAAAGGCCCTCGCGGCTGGAAACGCCCCCCGACGTCATCGGCCGCGCCATCCAGATCGCCCGTGTTGTGAGCGTTAAGAGGGGCAAGTACCACCGGGATTACCGATTCAAGTCATTCAGAGAAGATATCAAATCCCTTCGAGACTTTAACGAGCATGTGATCGAATATTTCGACCAACGGATTGCTGCCGACTTGGCTGGAACGAATTGGCTGCAGTGACTCACCGTCTGATCACCGAACTACCGGCGATGTACGCGTCAAAAATTCAAACTTAAACACGGCCCGGACCAGAAAATCGCTTGACGGAATTGTTCATGGAACATATCATGAACATGAGTTGAAAATAGACGCTCCTGATCCCAGTCATCCCCATGAGCGCGATTTTTTCAGGTCTGCCCGCAATTTCCGACGCCATCTGGCGGCGCAAGTATCGCTTTGGCGGATCGCCGAGCGTCGCGGCCGATCAGACGCTCGAGGACACGTTCCGGCGTGTGGCTGCGGCGGCGGCAAGCGCTGAAAAGGGCGGCAAACGCCAGCAGCAGAAATGGGCAGGCTCATTCTACGAGGCGATGGCCGACTTCGGCTTTCAGCCAGCTGGGCGCATTTTAGCCGGAGCGGGCACGGACCGTAACGTCACGCTGTTCAACTGCTTCGTGCTGGGCGAAATCGGAGACGATCTTTCGAGCATTTTCGAGAGCGTCAAAGAAGCGGCGCTGACGATGCAAGCCGGCGGCGGCATCGGGCACGATTTCTCGACGCTCAGGCCGAGCGGCGCACCGGTCAAGAGCATCGGCGCGGACGCCTCGGGGCCCGTCAGCTTCATGGACGTTTGGGACGCCATGTGCCGGACGATCATGTCGGCCGGGCAACGGCGCGGCGCGATGATGGCGACGCTCCGCTGCGATCACCCGGACATCGAAGCGTTCGTCGCGGCAAAAGCGGACTCGCAGCGCCTGCGGAATTTCAACCTGTCGGTACTCGTTACCGATGCCTTCATGGATGCCGTGCGGCGGGACGCTGCGTGGGATCTCGTCTTCGCAGGCAAGGTCTACAAGACAATTCCCGCGCGGGCGTTGTGGGACCAGATCATGCGCGCGACATTCGATTATGCCGAACCGGGCGTGATCTTCATCGATCGCGTCAACGCCGCCAACAATCTTCAGTACTGCGAGACGATTTCGGCGACCAACCCATGCGGAGAGCAGCCGCTGCCGCCTTATGGCGCGTGTCTTCTCGGCTCGATCAATCTGGCGCGTCTCGTCGAAGAGCCGTTTACCGGGACGGCGCGCATCGATATCGCGAAACTCGAAGCGCGCGTTGCGACAGCCATTCGCTTGCTCGATAACGTCATCGACATTTCGCGCTATCCCCTGCCGCAGCAAGCGCAGGAAGCGCGTGCGAAGCGGCGTATCGGCCTCGGCGTCACCGGGCTCGCGGACGCACTCATTTTCCTTGGCTTGCCTTATGGCAGCGTGGCGGCGCGCGAACAGGCGGCGCGGTGGATGGCGATCATTCAGAACGCCGCTTATCGGGCGAGTGCGGCGCTTGCCGCAGAGAAGGGGCCATTTCCCCTTTACGACCGGGATGCATTTCTGGCGCGGCCGAACGTTGCGCGCCTCGATCAGGACGTGCGCGAGGCGATCGCGGCGAACGGGCTGCGCAACGGCTGCCTCACGTCGATCGCGCCGACGGGCACGATCTCGCTGCTCGCCGGTAACGTGTCGAGCGGCGTCGAGCCGGTGTTCGACTTCGTTTTCCGGCGGCGCGTGCTGGGCGACAGCGGTGGAGCGGGCGAAGAGACGGTCGAGGATTTCGCGCACCGCACGTTCCGAGACGCCTTCGGAGACGACGTGGCGCTCCCGGAGGCTTTCGTGACGGCTGAGACGCTGGCACCGCCGGAGCACATCGCGATGCAGGCGGCGCTGCAGCCTTATGTCGACAGCGCGATTTCGAAAACGATCAACTGCCCGGAAGACATCAGCTTCGAAAGTTTCCGCGACATCTATCTCGAGGCTTACGACTCGGGCCTCAAAGGCTGCACGACGTATCGTCCGAATGCGGTAACGGGGGCGGTTCTGTCGCGCGAAGCTCCGGCGGGCGGGGCCGTCAACGAGGCGGGGAGCAAGGTCGAGGCGTTCGCGATCAACAAGCCGTCTGCAACCGGCACGCCGCTTGAAGATCCGTCGACGCCCGGCGTCGTCTACATGACGAAACCGCTCGAGCGCGACGCGGCGCTCGAAGGTGTCACCTATAAGATCAAATGGCCGGCAAGTGCGCACGCGCTCTATGTCACGATCAACGACATCGTGCGCGACGGGCGCAGGCGTCCGTTCGAGGTCTTCATCAATACGAAGAACCTCGAGCACTATGCCTGGACGGTTGCCTTGACGCGGATGATCAGCGCCGTGTTCCGACGCGGCGGCGACGTCGCATTTGTTGCCGAAGAATTAAAGGCCGTTTTCGATCCGGAAGGCGGGCGCTGGATGAGCGGGCGTTACGTTCCGAGCCTGCTGGCGGCCATCGGCGACGTCATCGAGGAGCACATGCTGCGCATCGGCTTTTTGAACCGCGACGAGCTGGACCGCGCCGATGATGATGACGCTGCTCAGCGGCGCCCGGTCGCCATCGCGCGGGGCTCGGCACAGGGCGGCGGCGGGCGATCCGCTGAGCCGTCGCGGGAAGACGACCGCCTGCATTCCGCACCGATCCCCGGAGCGCGGGTTTGTCCCAAGTGCGGGGAGCGCGCCTTGCGGCGCGTCGAAGGCTGCTGGACGTGTGCGATCTGCGCCTATTCCCATTGCGGATGATTTCGTCTGTTAACGGACTGCCGTGACCATGACGGCGTGGCCGGTCCGCTGCCGCCGGTTCGCCGCAATATCCCGTCCGTTAGCAAATGTTGATATTTGCAGGCTCGCGTCCGGCCAATGCTCAGGTGGAGTGTGCGTAATCCGCGTGGTTCTCAACACTTCATTGACCAAGCGTGCTTGGGCAAGGCCGTCCCGTCAAATTTTCGATCCAAAGTTCACGATTCCTCACATCCCAGCGGGGTATGACAGGCGCAAGGAAATCTACGGCGAGGTTCGCCGATCAGGGGTGTGCGTTATGAGTGCCGAGATCATCTGGCTTGCCGACGTCCGTACGCGTCGCACCAGCAAAGAAGCCAGCCAGACGTTCGAGGACGCGGCGCCGACAGTTTCGGATAATCCGCCCCGGTTTCATTTCTGGACCGGCGCATCGGGCAAGCGCTACGTGCACACCGTCTACAGCCTTTTCGACTGCCCGGCGATCGAGGACGCCAACTACATTCTCGTTCGCCGCACAAACAAGTCGGCCCGCACCGTGCTTGCCATCGGCCGCCTGCGCAATCAGAACGCATCGTTGAACCTGGCGGAAATTCGTCAGCATGCGTCGGCTCTTGGCGCCGATGAAGTGCACGTCCATCTGCTCGCGGCTTCGGAGCAGGAAGCGCTCGCCGTGGAAGAAGATCTCATCACGGCGCAATTTTCGGCCGGACCGCGCTCGGCGTAAGTCGAGCCACGTTAACGCTGCGGACCTTTCGCGTCGCCCTTGGCGCGACGGCCGAAATCGGGCTGCGGCGTATCCTGGTTAGCGTGGATCACGCCGCGCCGGATCGCGCGAGCGTCGGTGAACAACTTTTCCAGCGTCGCGCCGTCTCCGAAACGAATGGCGCGCTGAAGCGCCGTCAAATCCTCCGAGAAGCGGCCGAGCATTTCGAGCACCGCTTCCTTATTGTTCAAGAATACGTCGCGCCACATGACGGGATCGGACGCCGCGATACGCGTGAAATCGCGGAAGCCGCCTGCGGAAAACTTGATGACTTCCTTGTCCGTCACCCGCTCGAGATGCGCGGCCGTGTTGACGATGTTGTAGGCGATGAGATGGGGAACGTGGCTCGTGATCGCGAGCACCATGTCGTGATGATCCGGCGACATGACTTCGACCTCGGAACCGAGCCGCTGCCAGAACTCCTGAAGCTTTGCGAGCGCGTTCTTATCAGTGTCCTCGGTGGGCGTCAGAATGCACCAGCGCCCGTCAAAGAGCTCAGCGAACCCAGCGTCCGGTCCCGACTGCTCGGTGCCAGCAACCGGATGCCCGGCGATGAAGTGGACGCCTTCCGGCATATGAGGCGCGATATCGCGCACGGCGGCGGCCTTGACCGAGCCAACGTCCGAGACGATCGCGCCTTTCTCCAGCTGCGGGCCGATGGCCTTCGCGATGGCCTCGTAGGTTCCGACGGGCGAGCACAGGATGACGAGATCGGCGCCGCGCACGGCATCGGCCGGATCGGCGTACATCTTCGCAACGAGGCCAAGCTCTTCGGCGCGCTCGCGTGTTGCGGGTGTCGGGGACGAGCCGACGATTTCACCGGCCAATCCGGCACGGCGGGCGGCGTGACTGATCGACGAGCCGATCAAGCCGACGCCGATCAACGCCAGGCGCTTGAACATCGGCCCGCGCGCGCCGGTCACAGCATTTTCCATCACGCCGCGCCCTTCAGAAACTGCGCCAGCGCCGCGATGGCGCGCTTGTTGTCGTCCTCCGAGCCGATAGTCATGCGCAGCGCATTGGGGAAGCCGTAAGCGCCGACCCTGCGGACGATGACGCCTTGAGATTTCAAGTATTCGTCCGCCGCCGACGCGGTTTTTTTGCCATCGTCCTTGAAATGGAACAACACGAAATTGGCGACGCTCGGCGTCACGTCGAAGCCGAGTTTTGTCAGCTCCGCGACGACCCACGGCAGCCACTCGTCGTTGTGACGCAGCGCGCGTTCCATATGCTCGACATCGTCGATGGCGGCTGCACCACTGGCGATAGCGGGCGCCGACAGATTGAACGGTCCGCGAATGCGATTGAGCACGTCGGCGACGTTCGCCGGGCAATAGGCCCAGCCGATGCGCAACGCTGCAAGTCCGTGGATTTTCGAGAACGTCCGCGTCATCACGGTGTTCGTCGTGGTCGCGACAAGCTCGAGGCCCGCTTCGTAGTCGTTGCGGCTGACGTACTCGGCATAGGCGGCGTCGAGCACGAGCAGGATGTCGGCGCGCAGCCCGGCACGCAGGCGGCGGACTTCGTCGATCGGGATGTAGGTGCCGGTCGGATTGTTCGGGTTGGCGACGAACACGACGCGCGTTTTTGGCGTGACGCGTTCAAGGATCGCATCGACGTCGGTCTTGAGGCCGCGTTCGGGCGCGACGACCGGCGTTGCGCCGTTCGTCAGAATGGCGATGCGATAAACGAGGAAGCCATGCTCGGTGTAGATGGCTTCGTCGCCCGGACCGAGGTAGCCGCGCGCGAGCAGACCCAGAAGCTCGTCGGAGCCCGAGCCGCAGACGATCCGTGCGGCATCGAGGCCGTAGCGGCGTGCCAAGGCATTACGCAACAGCGTCGCCTGACCGTCGGGGTATCGTTCAAGCTCGGAGGCGGCGGCCTTGAAGGCCGCGATGGCGTGCGGGCTTGGGCCGAGAGGCGTCTCGTTCGACGACAGCTTCGCCGGCTTGATGTTGCCGAGTGCCTTGCTCTCGCCGGGGACATAGGCCTCAATGCTCAGGATACCTGGGCGTGCAATGGGCGCCGTCGTTACCATATTCTTCTCAAGCTATTTGAAGGATTTGCCGTTAGCGGGCGCATTGATAGGGTCTTCACCAGTTGAAATCAAAGTTTAAAGTTGACTTTCATTGCAGCAGGCCTAGCAAGCCGCCAAACCCTTAATTCCGGATTTCGGCCGACTCGATGACCGTCGCCCCGTCTGACATTATTGCCTCCGTCGCACGGCGACAGTCAGAGATTGACGCACCGTCGAGCCAGGTCGTGCATTTCGACGTCGGCACGCCGCTGCATCTCGCCTGCCAGCAGGACCTCGCACCATTTTCGGTCGCATATCAGACCTATGGGACCCTCAATTCGGCGAAATCCAACGCTATTCTCATTTGCCATGCGCTGACCGCGGATCAGTACGTCGCAACCCAGCATCCGATCACCGGCAAGCCGGGGTGGTGGAACATCATGATCGGACCCGGGAAACCGATCGACACGGAGCGATTTTTCGTCATCTGCTCGAACGTGCTCGGCGGCTGCATGGGATCGACCGGCCCGGCATCAATCAATCCGAAGACAGGCACGCCTTATGGCCTCGATTTCCCGGTGATCACCGTCGGAGACATGGTGGAAGCGCAGGCACGCCTGATCGACTATCTCGGCATCGACCAGCTTTTCGCGGTCGTTGGCGGATCGATGGGCGGCATGCAGGTGGTCGAATGGGCGTCGCGGTTCAAGGATCGCGTTTTCGCGGCGGTGCCGATCGCGACGACGGCGTGGCACTCCTCGCAGAACATCGCATTTCATGAAGTCGGGCGGCAGGCCGTGATGGCCGATCCCAACTGGGCGGGCGGCAACTACTATGCGAGCGACAACGTGCCGAGGAACGGGCTCGCGGTGGCGCGCATGGCCGCGCATATCACATACCTTTCGGAAGAAGCGCTGCATCGGAAGTTTGGCCGCAGCCTGCAGGACAGGTCGGAAAAAACCTTCTCGTTCAACGCGGATTTCCAGGTCGAAAGCTACTTGCGCCATCAGGGGTCGTCGTTCGTCGACCGCTTCGATGCGAACAGCTATCTCTACATCACGCGCGCGATGGATTACTTCGACCTGCGCGAGGGACGCGGCAGCGTGCTGGCCGACGCATTTCGCGGGACGCAGACACGCTTCTGCGTCGTTTCGTTCACATCGGACTGGCTCTATCCGACGCGCGAAAGCCGGCGCATCGTGCAGGCGTTGAATGCGGTTGCGGCCAACGTGTCGTTCGTCGAAATCGAGAGCGATAAAGGCCACGACGCTTTCCTTCTCGACGAGCCGACGTTTCACGCGACGGTTCGCGGTTTTCTCAATGCGGCGGCGCTGAAACGCGGCCTCGAAGCGGTGGGGAATGGGGCATGAACGCACCGGACCGTTCGGTTGCCAAGGCCAAAACTCCGCGCGTCGACCATGTCCTGATCGCCGAGATGGTCGAAGCCGGAGCGCGCGTTCTCGACGTCGGCTGTGGCGACGGCGAACTCCTGCAGCTTCTGGCTGAGCGGCGGGGCGTCGACGGACGTGGAGTCGAATTGCAGCGCGACAAGGTCAACCAAGCCGTTGCGCGCGGGCTGTCGGTCATTCAGGGTGACGCCGATCGCGACCTCGACAATTATCCCGACCAGGCTTTCGACTATGCCATTCTGTCGCTCACCATCCAGGCGACGCGGCAACCCAAAACCGTGCTTGAAAATCTCCTGCGCATCGGGCGGCGCGCGATCGTGTCGTTTCCGAACTTCGGGCATTGGCGCGTGCGGACAGGGCTTTTGATCGGTGGCCGGATGCCGGTGACGGCCAACCTGCCGGACCTCTGGTATCTGACGCCGAACGCGCACCTGTGCACGATCCGCGATTTCGCCGACCTTTGCGAACGGGTCGACGCCACGGTCGAGCGGGCCGTCGCTTTCAACGATTATGATCGGCAGCTGCCGATCAAATGGTCGTTGTCGATGCAGAACCTGTTCGGCGAGAAAGCCGTGTTCCTGCTGCACGGTCCGAAGCGCGCGACACTCTAGTGGCGGCGTAAGCCGACCGGCCTCGTTGTATTGACCGGCTTCAATACTGGCTGCGCGGTAACTCGCTTCGCGCTGCCACTGATGGGCGACATGACCTCCTTGTGCGCTTCGACGATAATGACGCCCGCGACGCCTATCGACATGCTCGAGCCGACGCGCTCGAGCGTCGGCGCCATGCGCAGCATCAGACGATTGTTGAGCGGCGGAAAATAGAGCGCTTCGCCCCATTGGTCGGGCGCGAACAGCGCGTCGGTCAATTGCGTCTCAAGCTGCCCGCGACTGAAGGGAAGGCCATATCCGAACGGCGTCGCGTCGACACGCGACCACAGCCCACGACGATTGGGGACTACGATGAGCATGCGGCCAGAGGGCTTCAGGACGCGCCACATCTCGCGCAGTAGCGGTCCGGCGCGCTCGGCCTGCTCAAGGCAATGGATCGCCAGCAAACGGTCGATCGAATTGTCGGGCAACGGCCACTGCGCCTCGCCGACGAGCACGGAATGACATTGACTTGAATGCGGCCAGACGAGCGCGCCCTGGCGTTCCGGCATCAGACAGGCGAGGCGCGCGGCCTCTGTCCGGAAGGCGCCCAAAAACGGCGACGCGAAGCCCGCGCCCGCAACGCTCAAGCCCTCGAGGTTCTTCCAGCGCTGCCGGATGACAAGCGACAGCTGGCGGCGCGCGAGCCTGCCAAGGGACGTCCGGTAGAAATCTCTCAGGTTTGTTGCATCCATCGGCATGCGTCTTAACGGCCGCGCTTATCCAATGTTGCCGACGCCGGACCGAACGGTCCAGCCCCATCGGGCTTCGGAAGGCATACTTTGGGAGAACGGCTTCGTCGTCCCGTTTTGTTTGACATGGGCTTTGAGCCCTACCAGACTCTCTGCATGACAACCTTCCAAATCGTTCTTTTACCTTGTCTCGCGGATAACTATTGCGTTCTCCTGCACGATCCCGGCTCCGGTGAGACTGCAGCGATCGATGCGCCGCAGGCCGCGACGATCAGGGCGGCGCTCGACGCGCGCAACTGGCGTCTCAATCACCTATTCATCACACATCATCATACCGATCACACGGCGGGTATCGCGGAACTCAAAGGCCATTATGGCGCAAGCGTCACGGGACCGGAAGCCGAGGCGGACCGCATTCCCGGGCTGACGCGCGGCGTTACGGAGGGGACGCGCCTCGAATTTGCCGGTCATCCCATTCAAGTCCTCGAAACGCCCGGCCACACGCTCGGCCACGTGACCTTCTGTTTGCCTGACGATGGCCTGGTCTTCACCGGCGACACGCTGTTCTCCCTCGGATGCGGCCGGATCTTCGAAGGCGACCCGCAGATGATGTGGAATTCCGTCTCCAAGATCGCCGCGCTTCCGGGGGATACGCGCATCTATTGCGGCCACGAGTATACGCTCGGAAACGCCCGCTTCGCGATGAACGTCGAGCCGGAGAACGAGGCGCTCAAGGCGCGTGTCGCGGAGGTGGACGCGCGGCGCGCTGCCGGAGACGCGACGATCCCGACAACCATCGATCTGGAAAAGGCGACGAACCCGTTCCTCCGCCCCCAATCGCGCATGATCCGCGCGCGGCTCGGCCTCGAGGGCGCGCCGGATTGGGAAGTCTTTGCGCTGCTGCGACAGCTCAAGAACAAAGCGTAAAATCCTAAGCGAGAAATCCGGATGCAGCGCAATCTATCCGCCGATGACGTCATCAAGCTTTTGGAATTGTCGCCGCATCCGGAAGGCGGCCATTTTCGAGAGACGTACCGCGACGTCAGCGAGGCGAACGGACGCTCCGCCTCGACGGCGATTTATTTTCTGCTGAAAGCGGGTGAGCAATCGCACTGGCACGCCGTCGACGCGGCCGAGGCCTGGCACTATTACGCGGGGGCGCCGCTGATGCTCGAAATCGCACCCGGCGGAGGGCCGCTCACGGCGGTTCGGCTCGGTTCTGATCTCGCCGCCGGGGAACGTCCGCAGGCCGTGGTGGCAAAGGATTTCTGGCAGCGCGCGCGCAGTCTCGGCGATTGGACGCTGGTTGGCTGCACGGTCGCGCCGGGATTCGATTTTTCTGGCTTTAGACTGGCGGGGCCGGATTTCTCACCGCTCGATTGAGCGGCGAAGCTGCAACAGATCAAAGCCTTTCGATGACTGTCCACACGTCATCCCCAGAGTCGTTCGACAAGCGCGTGGCGTATCCGCAGTCCATCCACGGCTTATTTGTCTCTTTGGATAGCGGGTTAGCTGGCGCTTCTTGCTGGCGGCTCGAGACTCGTCAACAGTGAAGTCCGAATCACGTTCGGATTCACACGGGGGTTGTAGTCCATGAAACGCGAGTCCTCAGGACCCGTCCTAACTACGGTGTTTGTCGATTACGACAACGTCTATCTTTCTTTGAAGCGCAAAAACGAAGATGCCGCGAAGCGCTTCGCGAAAGACAGCAGCATCTGGCTGCAGGGCATCGCGTCGGGTGAACTCATTACATCCAAGACGGTCCTGGGCGTCCCTGCCGAACGGCGCATCGTCATGAACCGATGCTATGGAAACTCGCAGCCGCGCCGGAACGCACATGATAACTCGACGGACATGTGCTCGTTTCCGTTCATCCGGCATCACTTCCAGCGCTCAGGGTTTGAAGTCATCGACTGCCCGCCGCTAACGCAGCAGCTGAAGAACTCGGCCGACATTCGCATCGTCATGGATGTCAGCGATATCCTCAATCATCCGACATTCTTCGACGAGTTCGTCATTCTGTCGGGCGATGCCGACTTTACTCCGGTGCTGCACCGGCTGAGGGCGCATGCGCGCCGCACCGTCGTTTATGCCAACGATCACACGGCTCTGCCTTACACCGCGATCAGCGACGGCGAGATCAAGGAATCCGATCTTCTGGCGCTGCTGACGAGCGGCCGCGCGATCGCAGGCGAAAGCCCGCGCGAAATCACAGCCACGGTTCCGGTGATCGACGTCGAAGCCGCGCGCAAGTCGATCCTGGCGGAAGTCGTGGATTTCGTGCGCAGCGCGCCGCAAGCGGTGCCGCTCGAGACGCTCGCCGACCGTTCGGTGCGCGTCATCGGACGCGACAAGACCGTCGGGACGAACTGGGGCGGATACGGCACATTCCGCGATCTGTTGCTCGCCGATCTTCCCGACGACATCCATCTCAGCGACACGCCGCCCTACACCGTGTTCGATGCGAACCGGCACATTTCGGCTGCCGGACTGATTGCCCCGCAGCTTGCGGCGCCGACGCCCGAGCTCCGTAGTCGCGAGATTTCGGCCGAGATTTCCGCTTCGGAGGCAAAAGCGATCGCGCGCCCCGCGATGCCGAGCATCCCGAAGGTCGCGCAGCAACAGATGTCGCTTCAGCAGCCGATGCAGACCACCTTCCAGCAGCCTGTGCCGCAGCAGCGGTATGCGGCGCCAGCACCTTCGGCGCCCGTGCCGCCCGCCCCGCCACTGCCGGCGGCTCGCGGTCCTGAAATTTCTCCGGTGCCCACACCGCAGATGTCGCGTCAGCCGCTCGGCCAGCAACGGCCATCGATGCCGCCGCCGGGACAGGGGTCAGGCTATCAGCCGGAGCGCGCCCGCGAAGCGCAGCGGCCTTCGGCTTCGCAGACACCTCCGCCTCCGATGTCAGGCGCGCCACGCAGCGGCGAACAGGCGACGCAGATCCAGCAATCGATCGCACGCATCCACGAGGCTTGCCAGGCTCCGGCTCTGGCGCCGGCAGAATATCGCGTGCTGTTCGACGTCATGGCGCAGGAAATCACGGCAAACGGACTTCAGGGCGCTCAGACGCTGGTAAACATCACGCAACGGGCACGCGAGTTCGGTCTCGACGTCAAGCGCGACGACCTGCGCTTCATCTACGACGTCGTCAGCGAGAGCGATCCGTGGTTCGAGCAAGGCACGAGCGCGACGCTGTTTGCGAGTCGGTTTCGCAATTTCGTCGTGGCCCGCTGCCGTAGCCAGGGCTTGAGCCTTTCGGCCGATGAGCTCGATCTCGTCGAGGCGTGGTTCTCCGCACCGCAGCCGCCAGCGGCGACGCGCGCATTGCCGTATGGCGGGCGCGCTCCCGCACCCCCCGCCCCGTCCGCTCCGATTTCCAAACCGCACGCCCCGGCACCGAACGCCGGCGAACAATGGTGGAGCCTCGAAGAAGGCCGTCAGCATATCGTCGAGCAGCGCGACGCGGAGCAGAAGGAGCTTAACCCTTACGCTCAGAACCAGAGCGAAGAAGAATTTCCGCGCATCGTCCGGTCGCGCTTCCGGGGTTGAAGGAGCGCTTCGCTCAATTCGCCTTAGAGAATGCAGATATAAAAATGGCCGCCTCAAAGGGCGGCCATTTCAATTTGATGCTTAGAGCTTAATGCTTGCGCGGGGGCGATCAGGCGAAGTACTGGCCGCCGTTGGCCGACAGTGTCGAACCGGTGATGAATCCGGCTTCGTCGGACGCGAGGAACACGACGGCGCGCGCGATCTCGTTCGGCTCGCCGAGACGACCAACCGGAATTTGCGGCAAGATCGCCTTGTCGAGAACGTCCTGCGGGATCGCCTTGACCATCTCGGTTGCGATGTAGCCCGGGCAAATCACGTTGACGGTGATGCCGGCACGCGCGCCTTCCTGAGCCAGCGCCTTCGTGAAGCCAATGTCGCCCGCCTTCGACGCGGAATAGTTGACTTGGCCCATCTGGCCCTTCTGGCCGTTGATGGAGGAAATGTTGACGACGCGGCCGAACTTGCGCGAGCGCATGCCTTCCCAAACCTGGCGCGTGACGTTGAACAGTCCGTTCAGGTTGGTGCCGATGACTTCGTCCCACTGCTGCTTGGTCATCTTGTGGAACATCGTATCGCGCGTGATGCCGGCGTTATTGACGAGCACCTCGATCGGGCCGAGATCCTTTTCAATCTGCTTGACCGCCTTCTCCGTCGTCTCGTAGTTGCCGACGTCGAATTTGTAGACAGGAATGCCGGTCTCGACCTGAAAAGCCTGAGCCGCCGCATCGTTTCCTGCATAGCTTGCCGCGACCCGATAGCCGCTATTTTTCAAGGCAATTGAAATCGCGTGTCCAATGCCGCGCGTGCCTCCGGTAACGAGGGCTACCCGTGCCATACTTTTTCTCCCTGGATTTTTTTATCGGAAAACGTGGATGAGGTGACGCGGCCGGATCATTGCGATCCGGCCGCGAATGAGACGTGTATCAGTCGCGGGCGACGCACAGGGCGACGCCCATGCCGCCGCCGATGCAAAGCGTGGCTAGGCCCTTCTTCGCATCGCGGCGCTGCATTTCGAACAAAAGCGTGTTGAGGATACGCGCGCCGGAAGCGCCGATCGGATGGCCGATGGCAATCGCGCCGCCGTTGACGTTGACCTTGTCCGTATCCCAGCCGAGGCCTTTGTTGACCGCAAGCGCTTGCGCCGCGAACGCTTCGTTGGCCTCGATGAGATCGAGATCGGCGATCGTCCATCCGGCTTTTTCAAGCGCTTTCTTCGACGCCGAGATCGGTCCGGTGCCCATGATCGACGGATCGACGCCGGTCGTCGCCCACGACACGATGCGAGCGAGCGGCTTGATCCCGCGCTTCTTGGCTTCCTCGGCGGTCATCAAAACGACGACAGCTGCACCGTCGTTGATGCCCGATGCGTTCGCCGCCGTGACCGTGCCTTCCTTCGGATCGAAAGCCGGACGAAGCTTTGCGATGCTATCGATCGTCACGCCGTCCTTGATGTATTCGTCCTGATCGACGACCGTCTCGCCCTTCTTGGTCTTGATCGTGACCGGGACGATTTCGTCCTTGAACTTGCCGGCCTTGCGCGCGGCTTCGGCTTTGTTCTGCGAGGCGACGGCGAACTTGTCCTGATCCTCGCGCGTGATCTGCCACTGGCGTGCGACGTTCTCAGCCGTCACGCCCATGTGGTAGTTGTTGAAGGCGTCCCAGAGGCCGTCTTTCACCATCGTGTCGACGAGCTTGAAGTCGCCCATCTTGGTGCCATCACGCATGTGTCCGGCGTGCGCCGACTGGCTCATGCTTTCCTGACCGCCGGCGACGACGATCTTGGCGTCTCCGGTCTTGATCTGCTGCATGCCCAGCGCGACGGCTCTGAGGCCCGAGCCGCAAATCTGATTGATGCTCCACGCGGGAGAATCCACCGGCACCCCAGCGCCGACGGATGCCTGACGCGCCGGGCCTTGGCCCTGAGCCGCCGTCAGAACCTGGCCGAGGATGACCTCGGAAACGTCTCCAGGCTGAACGTTGGCGCGCTTGAGGGCGGCTTTGATCGCGATTTCGCCAAGTTTGGAAGCCGGCAGGGACGCCAGCGCGCCGTTAAACGAGCCGACTGGCGTTCGGGCTGCGCTTGCAATCACAATCGTGGAAGAATCTTCGCTCATTGGCGGCCCCTCCCTGGGCACAGTTCTTTAAATTTATCGAATGTCTCGCGCGACGCCGAAGCGTTCTGGGCATCAGGCATAAGGCGAGGGTACTTTGCAGTGCGTAGATATTTTCAGCAATTGCGACCTCTTGGCTAGACTGCCCAATCGTAGTGTTTCCACCCTGCCCAAAAGAGTGACAGAAACGGCTGGCGGCTGACCCCCTCGGTGTGGTACGCTGCCGCAGTGCAGCAACAGGCGCCCAAACCTTCGAAAAGAGAACGCTAACGCGATGCTGAGCAACCCAGAACCGCAAGCCCAGGCTCCCAAACGCGAAGCCGTCGTCGTCAAGAAATATGCGAACCGGCGTCTTTATAACACCGAGACGAGTACATACGTCACGCTCGAGGATCTCGCAAAGATGGTGCGCGGGGATCGAGACTTCGTCGTTTACGATGCCAAGAATGGCGACGACCTAACCCACGCAGTGCTGACGCAGATCATCGTCGAGCAGGAAAGCCGCGAAGGCGGACAGGCGCTGCTGCCGATCCCGTTTCTCCGCCAGCTCATTCGTTTTTACGATGACAGCATCGCGCGGATGGTGCCGAGCTACCTGCAGTTCAGCCTTGAGCATCTGGCGAAAGAGCAAGTGCGGTTCCGCGAACAGTTCGCCTCGGCGTTTTCCAATCCCGCAGCGGCTTTCGAGTTCTACCAGCAACAGGCGCGGCAGAACATGGCGATGTTCGAGCAGGCGATGTCGATGTGGGCTTCGTTCGGCTCGGCGGCCAGCGGTCAGCGCGGCGACGGTAAAATGCCCGACGCGGCGCAGCAGCAAACGCCGGCACAGGGCGAATCCTCTGCTAGCGGCCGCGACGAGCTCAGCGAGCTCAAATCGCAACTGTCGGCCATGCAGCAGAAGATCGAGAAGCTTTCTCAATCGCGGCCCTGATTTCGAGGGCCGCCGATTGAACGAAAGCGACTTCAGGCTTTCCTCGAAACGTAGTCGGCGGCCTCGATCGGCAGGCCGTAGTAAAAGCCTTGCATGAAGTCGATCCCGGCTTCGGTCAAATGCTTGACCGAGTGCTCGTCGCCGACCCATTCGGCAACGGTTTCCATACCGAACATGCGGGCGAGATCGATCATCGTCTTGATGAAGATCCGGTCGCTCGTGTCGTTCGCGAGATTTTTGACGAAAACGCCGTCGATCTTGACGATATCGACGTTGAGCAACTTCAAATTCTTGAATGACGTATACCCTGCGCCGAAGTCGTCGATCGCAACGCGGCAGCCGAATTCCTTCAACGTGTCGACGAAGTTGATGGTCTGATCGAGATCCTCGATCGCGACCGTTTCGGTGATTTCGACGATCAACCGGCTCAGGATATCTCTGCGGCCATCGCTGAGGCGACGAAGGGCTGCGACCCATTCCTTATCGGAGCACGTCAACCCCGACACGTTGAGCGAGAGCACGAGATCGGGATGCTTTTTCAAAAGCGCGATCGTCAATTCCAGGGTTCGGCGATCGATCAGACGCGACAGTCCGAGCTGCTCGGCGACGGGGACGAATTCGCCCGCCGACACGATATGCCCGTCGGGCTTCTGCATGCGAAGTAGACATTCGTAGATTTCCGCCTTGCCGGACTTGGCGGAAACCATCGGCTGCAAGACGAGGCGCATACGGTTGTCGTCAAGCGCTTCGATGACGTTATTGGCGATCGTCCTGTTGCGCACGCGGACGCTTTCGCCGCCCGCGACCGGCTCATAAAGCACGAAACAATCGATCCGCTGCGAGCGCGCCGCATCGAGTGCACGAAGTGCAAAATTCACGGCGTCCTGTACCGAATTCGCCTGTTCCGGAATAATGACGGCGCCCATCGAGATCGTCGCCGAAAGCTGCCCGCCGGATGTCTTGATCGTGGAATCTCGGACCACCTTCAAGAAGCGCTCGGCGGCGACGCGTAGTGCTTCAGGCCCGCATTTCATCATCACGATGCCGAACTTATTCGACGAGTAGCGGCCGAGGATGTCGCCGCCACGCAGCTTGCCGCGGATGCGGCGCGCGACTTCGGCGATCGCTTCATCGCCGATCGAGATGCCGAACGTATCGTTGATCACCGCCAGATTATTCACCGATGCCATCAAGAACCCGCACGACTGAGGCTCGCGCTCGATCCGGTGCAGAACGGAACTTAATGCCTCGGTCAGGCGGATGCGATTGAGTTGTCCGGTCAGTTCGTCGAAGTCGTTGCGAACGAGCTGGCGCTGTTGCTCAAGGTATTGATCGTGGATGATCCTGATGACGCCGCGCGCGTGTCGCGGATGCCCGTCGGCACCCGGCCACCAGCGGCCATGATCTTCGACGCGGATTGTCTTCCAGCTTCGCGGACCTCCGGGGGTTATCCGGTACTGGACGCGGTAGGGAACGCCACGAACGCGATCGGTCGCAACGCCACGCGAAAACACTTCCAGTCGATCCTTCAGGTTTTCCGGCGCGATGAGAGCGTGGTAGGCGGCTCCCGTCGCAATCCTAGTCAGGTCGGCGACGCCGAGGATGGCGGCCGCGTTACTGCCCCATTCAATGCGCCCCGAACCGAGGTCCCAGGCGTAAGCGGTCTCTTCAATCGACGAAAGTATCCCGACCAGATCGAGGTTGTCGGATTCAGCCAGCGCGTCGCGCTTCTGGTCCGCACCTGGATCAGCCTCAGGTTCGTTCCCTTGGACGATGGTCTGGGAGGTCAATTTACAACCTCAAATCAAGTCTCTCAGCGAACAACACGCAAACGTGGTTCAATATCGTTGCATTCTCGCGACAAAACAGATCTCGAAAGCAGATGACTTAACAATACCTGAAGTATCGCCAGAAAATAGATCAGTCTTGCCACGCGGAGCGGACAGACCTTTCGAAGCCATGCAATGTAATTATTGGTCGGCACCGATGTTGAGGTCACGGCGAGCGACGCGAATACCGATGGTGTAACCGCCAATGACGTCGATCATCGTCGCAATCAAGATCAGGAAAAAGATGGATGTCGCGGCCTGCGGCACGGTGAGAAATTCGACGCCAACCGCGATGAACACGACCATCGAAAGCGCATGATCGATCAGCGTCGACGTCGTCGTGAACGTGGATTTGACGATTTCAACAAAAAGCAAAATCAGCGTGACGAGCAGGATGAAATCGCCCCACGTGAACGCCCAATCGCCACCACTCAAAAGCCGGAGGTGGAAAATTTGTTTTGTCAGGGCTTCCAGTCCCAACGTCAGGACGATGGCGTTGTAGAGGACGAAAGCAAGGACCAAGAGCGGAATGGCTCTAACAGACATAAGTCTCTCCTGACATTTGACGCCCCAACGCGCTCGGCTTTTTGGCATGCTCCCTCTGATTTGCCAAGCAAGAGAGCGTGTTCAAAAATCAACAAGGCCGGCATCAAGGACGCCAGCCTAGTCCAATTTAAGGCAACCGGAGCAGTGCTTATTCGTCGGAGGCCGGCGGCAGGATCTGGCGGCCGCGGTATTTGCCTGACTTGAGGTCGATATGATGCGGACGGCGGCGCTCGCCGCTCTCCTTGTCCTCGACGTAAGCCGGGGCCGTCAGGGCGTCATGAGAACGCCGCTGACCCCGTTTCATCGGGGACGTCTTCTTGCGCGGAACTGCCATTGTCTTGCTCCAATTTACCCCCGCGCCAATGCTGCGGAGCCGCCGGTTACGTGGCGGGGAATGCCGAACGCTATATTGATTGTGGATCAGCCTGGCAACGCCGGACTTGGGCGACGCTCAGAACCCAGGGCGCGGCTTATACGCAAATTAGATGAGAAACGCCAGTCCCCCCATAAAATCCGGCTGGAAGGGCCAGTAATCCGGTCAGTTGCGACGTCTTGGCAGGACGCAACTCGTTTGAACGCTCGCGGCGATCCGCATCCGCATTTGGACGATGCGGGCCAGACGCTGCATGCCCGGACCGGGTTTCGCGGGATTTCGCACCCTCGGATTGGGGAGCGCCACGGCAAGCCGGGACGCCTCTCCGGCGCTCAGGCTGCTTGCCGGCTTATGAAAGCGGGCCTCAGCCGCCGCTTCGATGCCGAAGATGCCCGGCCCCCATTCCGCAATGTTGAGATAGACCTCCATGATGCGCCGTTTGGGCCAGAGCATTTCCATGACGAACGTCAGCGGCAGCTCCACGGCTTTGCGCGTGTAGCTTCTCGACGACCAGAGGAAGAGATTTTTCACGACCTGCATCGAGATCGTGCTGGCGCCGCGCGCCGCTCCACTCCCGACGTCGGTGACCGCGCCCGCGAGGGCTTCGAAATCGACGCCGTAGTGATCGCAGAAGCGACTGTCTTCGCTGGCGATGACGGCGCGAACGACGTTCGGGGAAATCTCCTCAATGGGCACCCAGGTCGTCTCGATGCTTTGGCCGGAAAGCCATTGCTGCAGCATCAGCATCGATCCCGGAGGATTGATGAAACGGTACGCGACCATCAGCACGAGTACAACGGCGAGCCAGCCGACGACGAGCCACACGGCGATGTGGAGCAAGTGGCGAAAGAGAGAGCGATGACCAACGACCTCCGTTGCCGGAGAGCCGGTATTTATTTCGCTGAGGCTTGGCCTGGCGGCAAGGTCGGCCTGAAGCCCGCCAAACTGAGCGTCCTGCCGATGCGCCGGCATTTCGAACCTCGGCGCGCCAGGAATGAGGCTTCCGAGGTTCGGAGGCGTCTCGATGCTGGCCTTCGAAATTGGTGGCGGAGACTCGTAAATGTTTTCGGGCGGTTCCGGCGCCTGTCCCGAGACGGCGGTCAGAGAACGCGCGGCTGCTTCCGCGTCGATTTCAGAGAACACCGCATCGACGGGAAGAGTGTGCTCGTCGCCTTGCACCTCGGCCGACGGCGCGGAACGGTCGTAGGCGACCGCCTCGAACGCGGGGCCAGAACGCTGGAAAATGCGCGCCGGCATCGGAACTGGCGCTAGTATCGGCACTGGCACTGGCAATGGCGGGACAACAGCCTGCGGGGCCGGATCGGCCGGACCTCGAAACGCCAGCGGTGGCAAAGGTCGCGGCGGCGCAAGTTCCAACACCTCGCATCCGCCGTCCACGGCGACACGCGCAGCAGTCTCGCCTGCCGGCGCAATCAGCCTCTCCTCCGCCGACGTTTCGACAGGCGGCGCGGCAGTTCGCTCTGATGTCTCCTGCGACCGATCCATGCTTTGCTTATTCTGATTGCAGTGCGATACCGCGACGGCCGGTAACATTGAACAATGGCCATGTTGAGTGCCGGGGCGGCCATACGAGGAAGGTTGAGGGTAGTGTCACAATTTCTTGCCCAGCTTGGCAATGCCGCAACGGCCGTCGAAGGTTTTCTCGCGGAATGCCTGGCGGAACAACAGGCCAATGGGACGCCCCCTCGCCTCGCCGACGCGCTTCGCCATGCCGTGCTCGCCGGCGGCAAGCGGTTCCGGCCGTTCCTGGTTTTCGAGAGCGCCGGGCTTTTCGGCGTGACGCGTGACGCGGCGCTTCCGGCAGCCGCCGCGCTCGAATGCATCCATTGCTATTCCCTCGTCCACGACGACCTTCCCGCGATGGACAACGACGAACTGCGGCGCGGTCAGCCGACCGTTTGGAAGGCATATGACGAGTGGACTGCGATCCTCGTCGGTGACGCCCTGCAGGCGTTCGCCTTCGAGCTCACGAGCGAGCCCAGACGGCATGACGTCGCCGAGGTTAGGGCAGAGCTCACTCATGCGCTTGCGGTCGCATCCGGAGCTGTCGGCATGGTCGGCGGACAGATGCTCGATCTCGAAGCCGGACGATTGCCGGAGCAGGCCGCCGCGACGATTGCTGGCATCACGCGGCTCCAGGCGATGAAAACCGGACGGCTGATTACGGCGGCTTGCGAGATGGGGGCTATTCTCGGGCGCGCCAAGCCAAGTGACAGGGCAGCACTCAAGACCTATGGCGAGCATCTCGGCTCGGCATTTCAGATCAGCGACGATCTTCTCGATGCGGAAGGCAGCGCGGCCGATGTCGGCAAGGCGACCGGCAAGGACGCAGCGGCGGGCAAGGCGACGCTCATCGGCCTTCTGGGCATTCGGGAAGCGCGGCAACATCTCGATCGCACGATCGACGCTGCTATCGCGGCGCTCAACCCGTTCGGCGCAAAAGCAGAGCCCTTGATCGCTGCCGCGCGCCACATGGGTCGACGTGACAGCTGATCAAGGGCTCAACGCAATCGCAGTCTACTAGAAGTGGTAGTTGAGACCGACGCGTACGGTCTGAACGTCATTGTTGATACGCACGAAGTCGCCGTCGGCAGCTTTCAGCTTGGAGTCGCCCAGGCCGAGATACAGATACTCAGCCTTCGCGCTCCAGTTCTGCGAGAATTTCCACTCGAGACCACCACCGACGGCATAACCCGTCAGCGTATCGTTGGCGCGAAAGCTTTCGCCGTCAAGGTTGGCGCGGTGATCAACGTCGGCTACCGCGAGACCGGCTGTCGCATAGAACAGCCACGGACCGCTTGCGACGCCGAGGCGACCACGAACCGTCGAGAACCAATTCATGTCGCTGCGTGCAGTATCGCCGTCAAAGGTGTAGGTGCGGCCGCTGATGTCGGCGCCCTGGAAGTCGCCTTCCAAGCCGAAGACGATGCGATCACGCTGCCAATTGTAGCCGATCTGGCCGCCACCAAATCCGCCTTCAGCTTCCGTCGGCTTTGCATTCGACCAACCGTAGCCGCCGTTAATACCGATGTATGCGCCATCCCAGATCGCGGGCTGATAAATCGGTGCCGCCTCAGGCGGATTGTAGGGCTGATACGGCCCCAGATCAGCGGCCATGGCGCTGCCGCTCGCAGCTGCCAAAGCCGTCGCGCTGCCAAGCAGCAGCGACTTCAAATTCCACGCTTTCATAGTGTTTACCCTGTAAGAACAGCCTCGTGGGCCTGCTTGCCCCCGACAATGCCTAGCAGAATATAGGGTTCCATTTAGGCAATGCGGATGCGCTAACTGAGTATCTGTCATGCCGTAAAATAATTGCTATTCCGTGAGTATTATTCTTCGCCCTTTAATTATGGCTTTTACATTCGTCAGCACTAAGCCCTAACCGGAATGCGGCCTTTTTCTGCCGCAAAAGCCTCTTTCCGAGCCATGCGCTTGTCGCGAAGTTTCAGCAGCGGCAAAACCAAATGCGCGAGGCGAATTTCTCGCCGCGATTTTTCCGGATCGACGAGATGTGTCGTCGGCAGGCGCTGTGTAAACGATTGCTCCATCAGTGTGCCAATTGGAAACTCCAGCTCGTCCTGCATGGCGATCATGCGCGCGTAGAGATCGGATAGCGGCGTGACGAGGCGGCCAAAGCCGTTTCGCGCCTGCGCCCATCCGACAATGTAAAGCCCGCGAATTCCAGCGGGGAACGCGCCGCCGTAGACTTGCACGACATTGTCTTTCACCGCGATCAGACCCTCGGGAAGGAAGGGATAAGAGGCGTGAAATCCGGTTGCGGCGATAATCAGGTCATAGGTGCCGGTCGATCCGTCGACAAACGTCACGGTGTTGCCGTCGACATGATCGATCGCGAGGCGCGGCTTCACACGACCCAATCGAATGGCGCTCAAGAGGTCGGTTCCGAATGCAGGATGACGATCGAACAATTTGTGGGTCGGCCGCTCGAGTCCGTAGCGGCGATAATCGCCGATGCTCAATTTGACGATTGTCTTTAAAATCGCGCGCTGCATGAAGATCGGCAGCCGCCAAATCGGAACGTCGGTCAGCGGGCGGCCGAAAAATGTCTTGGGCAGATACCAATAGCCGGACTTGAGGCTGATGTCGCAGCTCTCTCCGAAGCGGCCCGCATCGCACGCCATGTCGACGCCGGAATTGCCGCCGCCGATGACGAGCACGCGCTTTCCTTGAACCTGCGAGACATCGCGATAATCCTTTGAATGAAGGATTTCTCCCGCGAACGTGCCGCGCAATTCGGGATAGCGTTTATCCCAGTGATGGCCGTTGCAGACGACGACGCCTTTGTACGTTCGCGTTTCGCCGTCGGCGAATGTCACGGTCCAGCGGCTCGCGTCCTCGGGGACGACGGAGGCAACGCTTTTGTTGAACTCGCACTCGGGAAGAAGCCCGCGATCCCGCGCGAACGCATTGAGATAGGACAGCATCTGGTCGGCCGACGGGAAATCCGGAAAATCGTCAGGCATCGGATAATCGGCGTATTCGGTCGCCTTCTTCGAAGACACGATGTGTGCGGAGCGATAGACGCCGTGCAGCCAGTTGCCTCCGACGCCCGATCCGGCATCGACGATATCGAATGGAATACCCCGGTGCTTCAACGCGGCGCCCATAGCGAGCCCGACCGGACCGGCGCCGATGACGAGGTGGCGTTCGGAGGTGCTGCTTCTGTCGCTCATTCCGGATGAAATCCTTCGTGGCTGTTTGACAAGACGCACCCTCTAGCAAACCTCAAAGGGACTGCGAGGGTTCATCTTCAGAAGTGGTAATCGCCGGCTAATACTTAGCGCGGGACGCGAAACGGCGCGAGCGAAGGATGGTCGCAAATCGCGATCAGGACAGCCGTTAATGTCAATTAAGAGATTGAATTATAAATGTTAATTTACGCGATATCGACGCTGCCGGGTCTATTCGGCCGCGTCGCTTTTTGCCAGGCCGGGGGCGGCGAAGCGGCGGGCAATGTAATCCTCGACGATGGACTTGAAATCGGTCGCGATGTTCGGACCGCGCAACGTCATCGCCTTCTTGCCGTCGATGAAGACGGGGGCAGCCGGGGATTCTCCGGTGCCCGGCAATGAAATTCCGACGTCGGCATGCTTGCTCTCGCCGGGGCCGTTCACGATGCAGCCCATGACGGCGAAGTTTAGCGTTTCGACGCCGGGATACTGCGTTTTCCAATCCGGCATGCGGTCGCGGATCATGTCTTGTATGTCGCGCGCAAGTTCCTGGAACACGGTGGACGTCGTGCGTCCGCAGCCGGGGCACGCTGCGACGACCGGGACGAACGAGCGAAGGCCCATCGTCTGCAGGAGTTCCTGCGCGGTGCGCACTTCCTGGGCGCGATCTCCGCCCGGCTCCGGCGTCAGGGAAAAGCGGATCGTGTCGCCGATGCCGTTTTGCAGCAGGATGCCGATGGCGGCGGATGAGGCGACGATGCCTTTCGAGCCCATTCCGGCTTCGGTCAATCCGAGATGCAGCGCATAGCGGCTGCGTTGCGCGAGCATGTGATAGACGGCGATCAGATCCTGGACGGACGAGACCTTGCCGGAGACGATGATGCGATCGGCACCGAGGCCCATTTCCTCGGCGCGTTCGGCCGACATCAGCGCGGATTGCACCATCGCTTCATGCATGACGGCGCGGGCCGGTTTCGGGTTTGCAGACTTCGCGTTCTCATCCATCAAGTGCGTCAGAAGCTCGGCATCGAGCGAACCCCAGTTGACGCCGATGCGCACCGGCTTGCCGTGGCGCATCGCGGTCTCGATGATGGCGCCGAACTGGCGGTCGCGCTTGTCCTTGAAACCGACGTTGCCGGGATTGATGCGATACTTGTCGAGCGCTTCGGCGCAGTCCGGATTTTCGCCCAGCAGCTTGTGCCCGATGTAGTGGAAGTCGCCGATCAGAGGCACGGTCACGCCGCGCTTGCGCAACTGGTCGCGAATGTGCGGGACGGCTTTCGCGGCTTCGTCACGATCAACCGTGATGCGCACGAGTTCCGAACCGGCGCGGGCCAAGTCGGCGACCTGCTTGACCGTCGACGCGATGTCGGCTGTGTCGGTATTCGTCATCGATTGGACGACGACAGGCGCGCCGCCGCCGACGATCACGCCGCCAACGTTGACCGCGACAGTTTCATGACGCGGCTTCATCGAGATGCTGTCGCTGAGCGACATCAGCAAACCTTTCCCTGCCCCACTGGCGACGTTCTAGCCTTGTCTGCGGCTTCCCGCCAGAAGGGATATGGCTGCGACTGTGCACATCGCGATGACGATGCTCGGCCCGCCCGGCAAATCGCTCGAAAGCGACAGCCAAAGCCCGAAAATCGTGCTCGCAACGGCGATTGCCGCAGCCAGTAAAACCATGCCGACCGGTGTTCGCGATAGAGGCCTGGCTGCCACAGCGGGAACGACCAAAAATGCCATGACCAGCAAAATGCCGACGATCTTCATCGCGACCGCAATGACGATAGCGAGCAGAAGGTCGAACGCCGCGCGCGGCAGGCGTGGATTTATCCCCTCGGCCGTCGCCAGGTCTTCGTGCAAGGAGAGCCGGACGAGCGGCTCCCAGAGGTAGAAAATTACCGCCAGGACCACCGCCCCACCGGCATACACCCAGATCAGGTCGGTCGAGGTGACGGCGAAAACATCGCCGAAAAGATAGCTCATCAGATCGATGCCCGGGCCTTTCGCCAGCGCGATGGCGGTAATGCCGAGAGCCAGCGTCGCGTGATGCGTAAGGCCAAGAGCGGAATCGAGGGGGACGACGCGCTGGCGGCCGAGCAGTGTCAGCACGCCGACGGCCGCAATCGCAGCGACGACGACGGCGAGCGTCAGGTCGATGTGGAGAGCCAATCCCAGCGCCACACCGAGAAGGCCGGCTTGGGCCAGCGTTTCTCCGACGTAGGACATCCGCCGCCACACGACGATGCAGCCGAGGGGCGCCGCGATCACCGCGAGACCGATGGCTGCGAACAACGCGCGCCAGACGAACGGCTCAGGCCAGGACAACACTTAGGAACCTCGTCCATGCGTATCGTCGGGGGCGAGCGGCTTCGGTTCGCCTGTCAAATCGTGGGCATGATCGTGGTGATGCCGGTAGACGCTCAACGACGACGCCCCCTTCGGCCCGAAGATACGCGCATATTCGGAGTGCTGAGATACATGCTCCGGCTCGCCCGAGCAGCAGACGTGACCGTTCAGGCAGATGACGCGGTCGCTTTTCGCCATCACGACGTGGAGATCGTGCGAAACGAGCAGAATTCCGAGATGGCGCTCGTCGCGCAGCTTGCCGACCAACTCGTAGAGTTCCGCTTCGCCCGCGAAGTCGACGCCGCTCGCAGGCTCGTCGAGGATCAGCAGGTTTGGCCGCCGCAAGAGCGCCCGCGCGATCAGCACACGTTGCGTCTCGCCGCCCGACAGTTTCGACAATTGCTGGTGTCCGGTGCGGCGCGCTCCGACTTCGTCCAGCGTATTTGCAATCTCTTTCGCGGACGCCGAGCCGCCGAGGGCGAGAAAACCTTCAACCGTCATCGGGATCGCCGCATCGACCTCGAAGCGTTGCGGCACGTAGCCGATGCGTGTCGAAGCGGGGCGTATGATCCGGCCGCTGTCGGGTTTCTCAATGCCGAGAACAAGGCGCACCAGCGTCGTTTTTCCTGCGCCGTTCGGTCCGATCAGGGTGACGATCTCGCCGGGTAGAACGTCGAGATTGACGCCCGCAATGATATCGCGGCCGCCACGGCGAAGCCAAAGATCGCGTGCCGAGATCAGCGCATTCTCGACCGGCGCACCATCGTGGCTGTGGTCATGGTCGCAACTCGCAGCGGGGCGTGGCGAGCCGTATCCGGTCTGTTGGGATAAAGACAAAAAAGATTTCTCCATCGGCTCGGATGCCGAGTTCAAACCTTGCGACGTCCCGCGCACTCGTGACACATGCCGGAGACTTCGGCGAACCGGACCCTTGGTTCGAATTTCGCGGCGTGCGCGGCAGAGTCGATCGCACGAAAGATATCGTCGCCATCAACTTCCTGGACTATGCCGCATTTCTCGCAGCTCAGGAACATCGGACGGCGGCCCGTTCGGGGACGGTGAAGTTGCCGGCAGGCGAAATACGCGTTCTTGCTCTCGAGGCGATGAACGACACCAGCTTCCAGCAGCGCGTCGAGCGCCCGGTAAATCGAGATGGGCGCCAGCCGCGTCCCCTTCTTCGCAAGGCGATCCAGAACCTCGTAAGCTCCGACGCTCGCCTGGGTCGAGGCAATCTCCTCGAAGACCTTGCGCCGAAGGTCTGTAAACCGAATGTTCTTCTCGGCGAAGATTGCAGTCGCCTGATCCACGGACAGCTTGACCTTTTCCCGTGACCGTTGCTCCTCGCCTGCATCTGCCGTCATGAACAGTCCTCCGGACCGCGAACTCAGCCACAATGGTCCGTTTTGGCCGGTCGGACAATATAACATGTCGCGACTGGCGGCTATTCCGTTCCAGGCTTGCATCGCTTTTTTGCGTCCTGCAACTTGACCTTACCCGCGGATCGACCACATGCGGTTGCATGTCCTCCCCCGAGGATTTGCCAACTTTCAAAGATTTTCGCTCGGGGTGCGTTACCTAAAAGATGGTCTGCCGCCAATCAGCCGCGTGTTTTGCGCAAAATAGCGGCCAGTGATTCGCCTGTGCCGTAGCTGGGATCTTACCCCCGATGGACGTCAAGCATCTGATTGACCTGATAAGTGAAAACGCCCGGCCGATCGGCACTGCGATTTTCCTCACGGCGGCCATCGCCCTGCTGCTCAGGACGCGCATTGCGCGGCGTTTGCGCGACACGATCGAGGACACGGTTTTCACGAACTGGCGGCTGGCGCTCCTCGGCACCACCGGCATCGTGCTCTCGGCGGCCGCCGGATGGCGGACCTGGGAGGGAATGTACAATTTCACCGGCGAGCCGCTGCTTTCCGGCATGGTGACGTTCGGCATCCAAGGCATCATGCTGATCGTCGCGTGGCTGATCGGCGAGAGCTTTGCGACGGGCATGAACTCGCGCGCCCGTCCTACCGACTCGTCACTGGTCGGTTCTGCGGTACAGCCTTGGCTCGGCAGCGCCATTGGACTTCTTCTTTTCGTCACCGGGTTCGTGCTGTTCCTGCAGTGGACCGGACAGGCCGACGTCAAGCACGCCAATGTCGAGGACCTTGGCTGGGCGAACGCCGGCGATAAGTTTCTGATGGTCGGCGCCGGGCTGCTGATGGTGGCGCTGATCGCGCTCTACGCAGCCAACGATTTGGTGCGTCCGTATCTGCAGGTCGCGCGCGTCATCATCCGCAATTCGATGCTGTGGCTGATGTTTCTCGCCTGCATGGCGACGAGCGTGTTCTTTTCGTTCGACAGCTTCTTCACCTCAATCTTTCCGCAATCGGAGCGCGTTCGCGCGGCGGAGCTTCGCGCGCAGAACCAGGTGTCGGGCATTCTCTCCGATATCGAGCAGGCGCTCGGGTCGCGCAGCAATAGCTTAGCGGCGGAGGTTTTCACGACCGAGGCCTGGAAAGGCTACGAGCAACAGCTCAGCGCCATCACGGAAGCCGCCGCGCAATCGCAGGGCGCGATCGAGCGTTATGTTAATGCACAGATCGAGGCGCGCAGCCGGGCCGTCAAAGAGCAGCAGGAGCGGATTGCATCGGCGGAAGCCGGTCAAGCCGGACTCGCCGGGCGCAAGACTTCGCTGACGGATGAGAAATCCCGGCTTGCAGCTCAGCGTCCGGAGCTTGCCGCCGACTACGCAACGAAGAAAGCCGAATATGATCTGAAAATGAAGGACGTCGGCGCCAAACGCGTCGAAGCGCTCGCCGAAGACAAGGGCGTCGAGGGGACACTGAAAGCGGGCCGTGGTCCGATCTACCGACAGCGTATGAGCGAACTTGCGATGTCACAGGGCGCCGCGCAGATCGCGGGCGAGCGGACGAAAGACGCGCAGAAGCGGCTCAGCACGATCGAGTCGCGGCTTGCCGCCATCGATGCGGAACTGGCGACGCTCGACGGCGACCTCGCGAAATACAAGGGTGAAGCCGATACGGCGAAGCAGCGGATCGCGCTCTCCGATGATTCAGCGAAGGACGACAGCGGACCGAAGATCGATCCGGCGAAAATCATGCCCGCCTTCGATCGTGCCAAGTCCGAGTTTCGCGCGGAGCCGAACACCGCACGCCTCGCGACGGTGCAGCGGTTCTGTAACGACATCTACGGCGCGTTGTCCGCAACGCCGGAAACGAAGCCGCTTCTCAATGGCATCGACTGCGATCCGAAAGCCGTCTCGGATGCGGCGTCCGGGCTCTTTGCATTGCAGTCCGGCACCAAGGTTTTCCAGGAGAGTTGCGTCGGCGGCGATAGGCTCGTCGAGAACAAGTCAACCGACGATCTGTATGCTTTCGCGCGCCGCTGCCTGTCAGACAGCGCCTTGCCGAGCGATGATACCGCCGCGCTACGCTCGAAGATCAATCGCATCGAGCTGTCACGCGATGACAAGGCGCATCGCTTCGTCGTGACGATTAATGCGTTCCAGGACGGTAACCGCCTCGCTTATCTTGCGCTTGCCATTGCGATCGGGCTTGACGGCTTGATCTTCATGTCCGGGCTTTTCGGCGCCAATGCCGTGCGTTCGCCGCTGTCGGATATTCCGAGCTACAAATCCCGCTCGGGGTCACAGCTGGAAGCGACGATCAACGCAGCGCTTGGCGCGCACCCTTATGAAACAGCATGGCTGACGCTGAAGGCGTTCAGACCGATCACGAACCAAGACGGCTTTTCGGCGCTTGCCGATCTCAGCACGATGGAGCGCTCGCAAGCGGATCGCGTGCGCATGGTGCTGACGGCAGGCGCCGACATTGGTGCCGTTGAAACCGTCTCGCACAATCCTGAACGATACCGGGTGCGCAGCGAGCTTCGCGAGTATCTGTCGAGCGTCGTCGACAAGCAGTTCAAGACGGATGCTTCGGCGAAGGACCGCGCGCGCCTCGATCAGCTCGTGTCGGCGGCACTTGCTCCCCATCCGCGCGAGCATTCCGAAATCGTGCTCAACACATTGGAGCCGATCCGCGAGACGGAAGGCTTCACGTCGATGGTGACGCTGACCGACATTACGAACGATTACGACTCCCGCGTCGTGCGTCGCGTGATGAATGCGGGCTCCGCCGTCAAGGCTGTCGCGCCAGACCTCAAAATCGCGGATCGCTATTACATCCGACCGACGCTTTACGAAACGCTGCTGACGATCCGGGCGACGGCGCCGGACTCATCGCAGTACCGGATTGAGCGGGCGCGTGCTGAAGGCTTCAGGGACCAGCCCGCCATCGAGGGTGGAACTCTGCATGCGTTGCAACCCGAGCTTCAATTCGAACCTCGCCCGCGCGAGATCGAGAAGCCGAGGCCCGCTCTGCCGCGCATCAGTCCGCTGTCGGACGAAGAGCGCGCACATCTCATCGCCTATTACCGCGAGGCACTGCTGGACGCGATCCATCTCAGTTCCGATATCGTCGACACGCGGTTGAGCCAGCTGCAGTCGCGCGATGCGATCCTGGAGGCGTGGAAGACACTCAATTCGCAGAGCAAGAAGAATGAAAGCCTCGGCGTCATTTTGCGTGCCTTCCAAAACGACCAGGACCGCGATCTGAGCGAAGTTTATTCCAAGATGCGCCGGGAAATCGATGGCGACGAGCGCAAGCTGTCGCTGCTGGAAGGCGTCGACGGGCGCGTTCGCGACGACCTTCTTCTTTACATGCTGTTCCCGGAAACGGGTCTCGTCAGCTATTTGATCGAGGAGCTTGAGGCTGCTGCGCAACCAGACGACGGGCTCGTTCACGGCGAGCAGCAGCTCAAGGATCAACTCCGATCCGTGCACGAAGCGCTCGATCGGCTGGACCTCGACAATCCGCAATCCTGGCACGAAATCAGGAAGCGGCTCGCCGTGCGTTCCGGACCTGATCTGCGGAATTTCTTCAACAGATCAAACGACCGTGACGAGCCGTCCAACGATGACGACGCCTGATCTCAGCTTTTAATCAGAGCGCGAACGGAACGACGTTCTGGCGTTGCGTGCCGAGGCCGTCGATCTTGAGTTCGACGACGTCGCCCGCCTTCAGGAACTCCCTCGGATTGCGCGCGGTGCCCACTCCCGGCGGCGTTCCGGTGGAAATGATGTCGCCAGGCTCCAGAACCATGAATTCGGTGACGTAGGCGAGCAGATAGGGAATGTTGAAAATCATCGTCGCGGTCGAGCCGGTCTGCTTGCGCGCGCCGTTCACGTCGAGCGACATCGCCAGATTTCCAACGTCGGCGATTTCGTCCGGCGTTACCAGCCAGGGTCCGATCGGACCGAATGTTTCCGCCGATTTGCCCTTCACCCACTGGCCGCCACGCTTGCTCTGGAAGCTGCGCTCCGAGACGTCATTGCAGATGCAGTAGCCGGCGATGTATTTCGCCCAATCCTTCGCTTCGACGTAGCGCGCGCGGGCGCCGATCACGAACGCGATTTCGCATTCCCAATCGGTGTGGCGGGAATTGCGCGGGATCATCACGTCGTCGTTCGGACCGCAGATGGACGTCGTGGCCTTGTTGAAAAGAATGGGCTCGGTCGGAATTTCCTGACCCGTTTCCTTGGCGTGGTCGGCGTAGTTCAGCCCGATGGCGATGAAGTTACGCGTACCGGCGACCGGGGGACCGAGGCGGACGCCTTCCGGCGCTTTTGGCAGAGAGGCCGGATCGATGGCGGCGAGCTTGACGAGCGCGGCAGGCGCCAGATGCGCACCGGAAAAATCAGGAACATGCGCTGAGAGATCACGAATATTTCCGTCACGATCCACGATGCCGGGCTTTTCCGCGCCGTGTGCGCCAAATCGAACGAGCTTCATTGTTGTTTTATCCCCTAGGCTTGTGACGGAAATTGCCAAAGACAGGGCGGCTGGGCCCATTGCAAGGTGTCTTAAACGATGCTCAATGCGGCAACAATCATTGAGAGCCGCCCTGTGGCGCGGCGAATTTGGACTTATGCGCGCAGGGCTTGGCTTAACGAAACTTCGCAAGCGCGCGCAAAGATCTTCGCAATCGGCAACCGGCTGCTGGAAGCGTTGCCGGTGCTTCGCCTGAAAACATTTGGCGAAATTTTGTCTTTCGCTGATCCGCGCAAAGACGATCGTAGAAAAATTATTTCCTGATGCCGATACGTCGACCTTACGGAAAAGTATATGCGCCGTAAGAACCCCATCAGGCTCCGAGGAGTATCTAGCGCAGACCTGGACAACATCCAGGAAACTCGATGGAGGAGAGATCCAGATGATTTCCAAGCTTGTGCGTGGCGCGGTCCTTACCGGCGTGCTGGTCGCTTTTTCGGCTCCGATCGTCGCCAACGCTGCCGACGCGCCGATGACGAAAGCAGACTGCAAAAAAGCAAAAGACATGAAGTGGGATAAAACCACCAAAGCGTGCGTCAAGAAATAAGCCGGCTTCGGCTCGTGTTTCTGAAGGCGGTGCGTGCGAGCGCATCGCCTCTTTTTTTTGTGCGCGCCGATTTGAATGTTCGCCACGCTTCCGTGCGTCTTCTACCTTTGCGGCCTGACATGACGCCGTCGCGCTGCTATCGTTTCATGATGAGCGTCGAGGATGGAGTGCGTAATGACAGAACGGCAGCGGCTCGCTTCTGATATCTTCGGGCTTACGAAGAAGCCGCCTCTTTCGCGGCGCGACTTCATGAGCGCATCGGCAGCGGTTGCCGCGGGCTACACGCTGGCCGCGGGCCCCGTTCGCGCCGAAGCGGTCAAGACGGATACCAACGGGCTCGATGCTGGAATGAGCAGCGTCAAAGTCGATGGCGGCGAGATGCCGTTATACTTCGCGCGACCGGCGAACGTCGCGAAACCGCCGATCATTCTCGTCGCGATGGAAATTTTCGGGCTGCACGAATACATCAAAGACGTGACGCGTCGTCTCGGCAAGCTCGGGGCGCTTGCGGTCGCGCCCGACTATTATTTCCGGCAAGGACAGCTCGCCGGCATCAGCGAAATTCGCGAGTTGATGCCGCTCGTTAATGCCAAGCCGGACGCGGAATTGATCGGGGATCTCAACGCGACGGTTCGCTGGGCCGAAGTTCAAGGTGGTGACAAGGACAGGATCGGCATTATCGGATTTTGCCGGGGCGGGCGAACGGTCTGGGAATATTGTGCGGCAAGCAATGAGATAAAGGCGGGCGTCGCATTCTATGGCTCGCTGATCGATCCGGCCCCACAGAAACAGATTTGGCCGAAAAGTCCGCTGGAGCTCGCGCCGGACATGAAAGCTCCGGTGCTCGGAATTTATGGAGCGGAGGATCAGGGCATTCCGCCTGCGCAGGTTGAGCAGATGAAAGCCGCCCTCGCAGCGGCGGGAAAAACTGCTGAATTCAAAATTTACCCCACCGCCGGGCACGGCTTCCATGCCGACTATCGCCCGAGCTACAATAAGGAAGCGGCCGAGGACTCTTGGCAGCAAATGGCCAATTGGTTCAGACGATGGAAAATCCTCGGATGAGACGTCCGTCTCTGGCGCAACAACCGCTCGGTAAAAGGAACTCCGATGGCTGAATCGGCCGATCTTATCGAAATCAACACGCGGATTGGCCTCATCCGCGACAATCTTCGTGAGCTTGTCGAGCAGGCCGCTGCCTTTTCGGGGGCTGCCGATGAAGGGCTGACGTCCGAGCGCATCGCGCAACAGGAAGCGCAGCTTGCGGCGCTGCTGAAAGAACGCGAACGGCTATCTGGCGGCGCATAAGTTGAACGTGCCGACGCGGGTCGTTCACGAATGACGTTGGCGCGCCGATCATTCGGCAGATTTGGATTTGCGACACGTTGGGAGACGGATCAACGGGGTCCTCAATCTCGCCACGGATTACGACGATAACCTTCGCGAGCGGGACGTCACATATCTAGTCTGAGTGCATACCCATGAGTGATGCAAGCCGTTCCTTGTCCGCTGCTCTAACCATTCCCCGCAAAGCGATCATCGAAGGTATACTCGAGTTTCCGGGCCCTCTCATCATCGAGGGCACCGTGCTCGGTGATGTACGCTGCACGTCTGTCGTCATCGCCGAGCGTGGCAGCGTCGATGGTGCGATCGTGGCCGATGCGGTCACGGTGCTCGGAGAGGTTTCCGGAGAAATCTTTGCGAACCATTTGACGCTGAAGAAAGCGTCCTCCGTCGCCGCGAACATTTTTCATAAGCATCTGTCGCTAGAGGACGGTTGCTATTTCGAGGGAAAATCGCGTCGCCATGCCAATCCGCTGCAGCTGGCGACGTAGCCACCCGTGATGATCTCTGAACCGTATCGCGGTTGCCTGTCGGATTGCTGCTGTAGGCATTCACTGAACGACTTACGCAGCGGTGCGCGATGCTAACCGCAATCCGGCTACGATAGAGCGCTTTCTCACAGAGCACTGCCGCAAGAACGCCCCCCCCCAATCAAGCCGGGCACCATGCCCAAACTCCGCAGGCACCCTGCCCTTGCCGGTTCGCAGAATTCAATGACAAGTCTTGCCATTGGATCTCGATCAAGGCTGGATTACAAGCGCAGCCTCAATACAGTCATCATCCAGCAAGCAGCATGAGCGGTACATGGAACGGAAACACAAAGTTGCGGTCGTGACGGGAGCCAGCACGGGAATAGGCCGCGCGATCTCCGAGAAGTTTCTCGACGCCGGATACCGCCTTGTGATCATGGCGCGCTCGGAACATGGCTTGCTGGAACTCAAAAAGCAGTCACCGGAAAATGTTCTGGTCGTGCCGGGCGACGTTACGAACGCAGCGGACCTCGATCGCCTGGTCGCGGAAACAGTCAAGTCTTACGGGACGGTCGATGTCGTCATTCCCAACGCCGGTGGCGCAAAAGTGGTGCCGTTCGAGAACAGCGACCCGGGAGCGATTGCCGAGCAGTTCAACCTGAATTTCGTCGCCGCGACGGAGACAGTTCGGAAATTCCTGCCCCACATCAACGCCGGCGGCAGCGTGCTTTTCATCACGACGTTCCTGACGACCGTTGGTTTCCCCGGGCTTGCAATCTATAACTCTAGCAAGGCTGCGTTAAAGTCATTTGCGCAGACGCTTGCGGTTGAACTTGCCCCGCGAAACATCCGTGTGAACTGCCTGGCGCCAGGACCTATCAGCACGCCGTTATGGAGCAAGGTCGGCCTCCCCGACGATGTCCTCGCCGCCGTGGCAAAAAATGTGAATGCCAGGCTGATGCCCGGAGCTTTCGGAGAGCCGAACGATATCGCTGAAACGGCTTTATTCCTCGCGTCCTCAGGAGCCAAGAATATCTACGGCCAGGAGATCGTGGTCGACGGCGGCTATACCATCGGCTGAGCGCTGGAATTTGCGCCAGCCGTCGCCGCGCGGAAATCTCGTGCTTTTTTTCGTGAATGAGCCTTAAGCGTAGCGTGCTTGTGGTGCGAATGCGGTGTGCGTCGGGTAGGCCATTTTTGGCCGCCCGATAGCCTGATGGCTATAATTCGCGGGATCCGGCCGAACAGGCGCATAAAACCTCGCCGAACCTCCGGGCATTTTGCCCGCCGATGCCCGGGGCATCTTCATTTTTGGAACGCAAGGATGCAGACTTAGAAAGTCGAACCAAGACGGAGCGGGTCATGCGTCTTCTCACGTTGTTGATTATTCGCCTCATGGCCGTCGTTTTGCTCTGCCTCACCGTGGCCATCGGGGGTCTAGTCTGGGATGCGCATCGGTCCATAGAGGCGGACGTCGCGTCCACTGCAACGCGCGTCAATCAAAGGCTGCAATCCCTTTATTGGCAGCATTTGATCTTCCGCGACGGGATTCAGCGCGGCTCGTTAGTCCCCCTTCCGAACTGGGATACCGTCGAAACCCAAAGCCTCATCGCTCCAGGCGTTTGCGTAACCTTTGGTTTGCCCGGCGCCGATCGCAGCAAGCTATGCAATCAGGTCGAAGCGTTAGGGCCACGAGCACCGGCTTTGTTTTCGGCTGCCTACCTCGCGCTCCTTGGCTCTTACGAACCGATAACGCAGCCACTCTCGATTCATAACCAGACTGCCGGCAACCTCGTGACAGGCGCCGATCCGGAAGCGGCGCAGCGGCGCGCATGGCGCGAAATATCGACCGTCGTCAACATTGCTGTTCTTCTGGCCTCGGGCATTGCCGTTCTGGCAGCGCTGATGATCGGTCACGCGTTGCTTCCTGCCCAGGCGATCATCACGGCACTCAAAAAAATAGAGGACGGGCAACTCGGGCTGCAGCTTGGAAAATTCAAAAGCACCGAGTTCAATCATATCGCGACTGCAGTGAACCGCCTCGCCGCCACGCTTCGACAAACCAATTCCGAGCGCAACGCCCTCACCCTCAGATTGTTTCAGGTTCAGGAGGACGAACGAAGATCCTTGGCGCGCGACCTGCATGACGAATTTGGGCAAGCTCTCAGCGCAACGACGGCACTTGCCACGGTCATTGAAAGCAGCGCCTTGCCTGACCGGCCGGATATTGCGCGCGATGCGAAAGCAATCGCCAAAACGCAGGAACGCTTAATGGGCGCCTTGCGTACGACCCTTGTCCGTTTGCGGTCTCAAAGCATCGAGGAGGTGGGACTGGAAGCGAGCCTTCGCCAGCTCATCACCGACTTCAACGAACAGTCGAAAACGGGCACGGTCTACCGGTTGCATATGGCTGGACGACTTGCGGGGCTTCCAAAGCGTATTGCCGTCGACCTGTACCGCATCGTCCAAGAATGCCTCACCAATGCCACCAAGCACGGGCGGCCCTCCGAAGTGCGCGTCCACGTCGAACGTCACAGCGCGCGCGATCCCCATGTTATTCTTACCGTCGAAGACGATGGCGGCGGAGACGTCAGGCGCATTCATACATCGTCAGGACACGGAATACTGGGTATCCGCGAACGCCTCGCGGGGCTCGGAGGATCTTTGGCGATTTCCAACGCTCCAAAGGGCGTGCGCGTCTTTGCGTTGGTGCCTCTCGACGAGCACGGGATAACGGCATGAAGGCGATTTCCATCCTTCTTGTCGACGACCACCCTGTCGTGCGGGAAGGCTACCGTCGGCTTTTGGAAATGCGACCTCAGTTCACGGTCTGCGAGGAAGCAGAGGACGCCAATCGCGCCTATATCGCCTACAAGACCCATAAGCCTTCCGTGGTCATCATGGATTTGTCGCTGGTGGGCGCCAGCGGCGTCGAGGCGATCCGGCGCATACGCGAATTCGACAAGGACGCGAAAGTCCTCATTTTCAGTATGCATTCCGGCTCGGCCTACGCTCTGAAGGCGTTTGAGGCGGGCGCCAGGGGATACATCACCAAGAGCAGTCCCCCCGGAGAGCTCATTCGCGCCGTCGAGGTCATCGCCGAAGGCGGGCGGGCGATAAGCGAGGATATCTCGCGCGCCCTTGCGGCAGATCGCATTGGCGGCGGCCGTCCGGTTATTGAGGATCTCACACCGCGCGAGATGGAAGTTTTGAGGTTGGTCGCAACGGGCCTCGGCAGCGAGGCCATCGCGGATCTCCTGAACCTCAGCCTCAAGACGGTGCGTAACATCCACTATACGGTCAAAGCCAAGATCGGCGCAGAGAACGATGCGCATCTCGTCTGGCTCGCGTTGGCCGCCGGACTGATCCCGTCCGACAATCTCGTCCCGAACGGCGCCTGAGCGGGCATTTTGCCTGGATTTCGCGGGCACCGTGCTCTGGCGTCACTTGAAACCCCCGAACTAATCTTTGCGAAGGCCGCAGTGACATGCAGGGCCGATGAGCCTGCGCGTTCTTTTTTTGCGGTCCATATCGTCAAACAATCAAATAAGAAATCGGGAGGAACGACAGCATGTCATTGGACTCATCAATACCTAGTCATTTGCGATGTCCAAGAACAAGGTCGCGGCGCGTCAGCGACAAGTGGAATCCGGCTGTCTCGATGTATTCCGCACGCGGACCGGAATCCATCGAGCAGCTTGTCATGTCGTACTTCGGCGTGCAATCGAAAGGCGACGAGAACAAGGGCCGAGCCTGCGCGGCGTTCCAGAAAATCCTGGAGACGTTCAAGCAGCCACACGGCCCGGCACGTCACGACCTCGTGCAGTTCGTCGACGGCCAGGGTTATCTCAACCTGATCGCCGTCGGGTACTGGATCGATCCGTCCGAATTTCAAAAGTGGAACAAGAGCCCGATCATCTCGGACTGGTGGGCGTCCGATAAGCGGCTGAAGGAAGGAGTCGGCTATTTCCGTGAGATCCTGCAGCCGCGCATGGAGCAATTCGAGACCATCTACACGCATGATCATGGACCACTGGAGGGAGTCAGCATTCTGATGGGCGGCATGAGCGAGCCCATTATCGAGCATGGTTATTGGGGATCGATGCGGGATCGTATGCCGAAATCGCAAACCGACACGCTCGATCCGATGGGCGAGGTTGCCGTCAAGCAGGGAAATCCCGCGCTCGGAGGTCGCGTCATCGTTGCCGGTCATGACAATCTTGCGCTCATCCGTTCGGGAGAGGACTGGAGTTTCACCGAAGGTGATGAGCGACGGACCTGGTTCGACGAGATCGAGCCCGTCCTGAACGAAGGCATGAACTATCTCCGCGACGATGGCTTGGAAGCAGGCTGCTATTGCAACCGGTACCTCCACCATATGGATGAGAACGGCAATCTTCTGGAGAAGGGCTTCGGCTATAGCCTTTGGCGCTCACTCTCTCAGCTCGAAACCTGGGCGGAGTCGCATCCGACGCATCTGGCGATCTTCGTGACGTTCACCAAGCTCGCGAAGAAGTTCAAGAAACTGACGCTCTATCACGAGGTCTCGGTGTTCGATGCGTCAAACCAGTACTTCGAGTACATCAACTGCCATCCCAAGACCGGATTGCTGAGGGCGGCTTAGAGCCAAGCCCGGTCCAGGGTGAAACTGCTGCTGGCGCCAGCTTCGTACTGGCGCCCGCATTGCTTACTCCTCAGCGCGGAATTTCTGTCGTTTGATGCGGCAAGAATTACGACGGCGAGATGTCCCGCCGACAAAGTGCTGCAAAATCTGCAACGTCTCGACGATGGGTGTCGCGCGCCGACGTCGGCTTGTGACCCTGAGTGCCATTAGGCAGACGGCGGCTTTCAGAAAGCTATGCCTAAGTCTACGACGCCGGGCGGTCCTTCTTCTTATGCGCGTATTTTGACCCAGGCTTATATGTGCCGTTTGATTTCGACGAACCGGAGCGAGGCGCAGTGCCCTTGGAATGATCTTTCGATGCGTCACGCTTTCGATGGGGAGGAGCGCCAGCTTTCTCTTTGTTTCGATCCCGCCACGGCGTTTTTCCGCGCGGACCCGTCTCCGGACCTGCGGACGTTGCGGCATTGGCCACGTCGTCTTTCCGCTGCTGGACGGCACCGGTCAGATTGCCACGCATACCGGCGTCGCCCTCCATGGAACCGCCGATGCGCGATATCCGCCCCTCATTGGGCTTCATGGCGCGCGCAGCATCCGCAAACTTGTCTGCAAATTCGGCGGCGATCTCGAAGCGCGTGTCGCGATCGAATATCTTGATGGAACCGATCTCGGCCTTCGTCACGTTGCCGGCGCGGCAGAGAAGCGGTAGCAGCCACCGGGGATCGGCTTTGCGCTCGCGGCCGATGTCGACTCGGAACCATACCATCTCGCGGCCCTGATCGCGCACGGGACGCATGGGGCGGCTCTCTCCCGAACGCGTGTTCGCGCGCTCACCTCGATCGTGCGCCCCATGACTGCGTGGTGCTCGCTCACGGTCATCGCGCCGCGGCGGCGGGCCCGTATCCTCAGCAAGATCTTCGGGCGCGGGAAGCTGGGCACGGTGGATGCGGACCAGGGCGAGAGCAATTTCTTCCGCCTTGCGGCTGGCCTGAAGAGCTTGCGCAAGCTTCAGATCCTCGTCCGTCGCGGGATCGGTGAAGATAGAATTGGCGAGGAAGCGTTCCTGATCGCGTGTGCGGATCTCCTCAGCAGTTGGTGCCGGACCCCACGTGACCTTGAGCTTCGCACCGGCCAACAGAGCATCGGCCTTGCGCCGCCGATTGAACGGCACAATCAGAACAGACAGGCCCTTGTTGCCAGCCCGGCCCGTACGACCCGAACGGTGAAGGAGCGTCTCGGTATTGTTGGGCAGATCGGCGTGAATGACGAGCGCGAGAGCCGGCAAGTCGAGTCCGCGCGCCGCCACGTCCGTCGCGACGAGAACGCGCGCGCGGCCATCACGTAACGCTTGCAGCGCATGGGTGCGCTCGTTCTGCGTCAACTCTCCGGATAGGGCCACGGCTGAGAAGCCTCGTTCAGATAAGCGCGCGTGCGTCCGCTTTACGGCTTCACGCGTCGAACAGAACACAATCGCGGCGCCGGCCTCGTGAAACCGAAGCACGTTGACGATGGCATTTTCAATGTCAGCCGGCGCGACACGAATGGCGCGATAGTCGATGTCGGCATGCTGCTCGTTGCGCTTTGCGGTCTCGATACGGACGGCGTCGCGCTGGTAGCGGCGCGCCAGTGCTTCGATCTCACGCGGCATGGTGGCTGAGAACAGCAACGTCTGGCGGCTTTCCGGAGTCGCATCGAGAATGAATTCCAAATCCTCGCGGAATCCGAGATCGAGCATCTCATCGGCCTCGTCGAGCACAACGGCCGCGAGCTTTGTCAGATCAAGCCGCCGTCGTTCCAGATGGTCGCGCAGGCGCCCGGGCGTGCCGACCACAATATGGGCACCCAAGCTGAGCTGGCGGGCTTCCGCGCGCGCGTCCATGCCGCCGACGCAGGCGACAACACGCGCGCCGGTGTCGGTATAGAGCCAGTCGAGTTCGCGCTGCACCTGCATGGCAAGCTCGCGCGTCGGGGCGATGATCAGGGCCAGCGGCTCGGCGGCTTGCGGAAGACGTTCCGCCTCTCCAAGGAGCGTTGGAGCTATCGCAAGTCCAAAGGCCACCGTTTTCCCTGAGCCGGTCTGGGCCGACACCAGCAAATCGCGCCCGACCGTATTGGCTTCGAGAACCGCGAGTTGCACGGCGGTCGGCGTAGAGTAGCCGCGCGCCGAAAGAGCGCGCCCGAGCGCGGGATGAACCGATGGGAAGGTCATGATTGCGAAAACTTTTCAAATGGAGGAAGGCGCCGGGCTCTATTCGAGTGGCAGGCGCACTTCGTCAAGAATGTCGTTATTTAACGTGCCTAGCCGGTATTCGGCTTAACCGCCAGCAGGCAGGTTGGCGCGCTTCGAATGTTGGTTAGGAGGGGCTTGCGCGCCATGCCTTGGTGTGATCGTAGGATGGTCCAGTCCTGCCGCCGTCGCCCCCTGTGACGACGGGATCAGAAGCCGGATAGTCCGTGCGCGTGCGCGCATAGCGCAAAACAACATCGGCTGTTGTCGGCAGCGGTCGAATTTATTTGCGCCGCCTTGCGCTTGTCAGAGCCATCCAAACGGCGAGATCACAGCGCTGCAGCGGCTCAAAGCATGGGCGCGAGCGGCGCCGGTAACGTCGTAGCGCACTTTCGCTTGCTTGGCTTGCCGATCGCGAAAAATCGTCGCCAAAGTGCTCGCGAATTGTTTGCTAATCTAGAAGAGCAGCGTCACGCCGGGAAGCAAAGCCAAGCGCCCAAGCAGGTTTTGGGTGTCGTCACTTTGCACGCCGTCTGCGATGAGTGACACGTCGTCATGCTCGAGCTGTCGTCGCATTTTGTGTGGACCGGGCCCTTCCCCACGCGGCCCTGCCCGTAGATGATGTTTGCAAGGCCATGCGTCGAGAAGAGTTCGGCGATATCGTGGGTCACAGCTTGGCCGACCGCTCCCACCTTAATGCAATCTGCCTGAGCCGTTGCTGAAAGTGCGCAGAAGGCCGCCGCGGCGGCTAAGCCGAGTTTCAAGGAACGCATTTGCCCCTCCAAAAAATAATCTATCCCGGCCTGGAAACTAGTTGAGCGCGTGGCCCTCGACAACAGAATCGACCTGCTACAAGTCGATTCTCCCGAAAGGAACTGGAAAGCGTGCCGCATTTACCACCCATCCAGCGGCCGTAGTGTCCGGCTTGGCTCATGCGGAATAAAACCTCATGCCCCCGGCTCCTGGCCCGCAGTCGATGTCGACCGCCTTCTTGATTGTGGCACTGGTCAGCTTGCAAAATCGATAGGTGTCAGGGCCAAAGACACGGCGTCTCCGCATCGGTCGTCGGGTATCGGCTTTTGCACCGAATATATTTGGTGCGGACGGAGGGACTCGAACCCTCACGACGTTACCGTCTCAGGATTTTAAGTCCTGTGTGTCTACCGGTTCCACCACGTCCGCGCCGGCGGTCCTTATGCCGGGCCGGCACCCCAAGCGCAACTGAACAGTGAGCGGGATTTGGACTTGAGCGTCAGGTCCGGTCTTCAACGGCTGCGGCTGGAGGTGAAGCCTTTGGCGCCATGTCGAAAACCCCGTGCGCCTTCTTCATCAGAGACAAAAGCTCATCGGGTTTGTCGACGGCGAGAGAATGCGGATATTGCGGATCGCTCCCGACCAGCTTGTCGGAAACGTTGCCGTCGGAGTCGATGAAAAGCGTTCTCGGCACATAGACGCCATCGGGCGAGAACGCTCCGTTCAGTTCCTTTTCGGCGTCGCCGTCGACGAGGATCATCACAAAATCGCGCGATGCCGCGACGATCCCCGGGTCCTTGAAAACCTGACGAAAGCGTTTGCACACCGAACACCACGTCGCATGGAAAACCATGATGACGGGACGGCCGGTCTGCGAGGCTTCGTAAATTCCGGAGCGCGCGTCTCGCCAATTGATCTCGGCGCCGTTCCAGTCTTCGGCATGATTGGGTGGGCGTGCGTGAGCGGACGTCGACGACACGGCAAGCAAAAGTGAGAAGGCACAGAGAAGCGAGCGCAGCATACCGGACATCCCGTTTTCAGCAGCAAGTTGTCCCGCTTTTGGCTGACAAAGACAAGACCGGCAAACGCTCTGAAAATTAATGTCCGGTAATTATCCGCTTCATCAAACGATGCTTTCCTCGGTCGCGTTGAATCTGTTCTGATAGGCCTGGAGGTGCACGTAGGCGACGTCCAGCAAGGGCGTGGGTACGCCCTGCTCGCGGCCGCGACGGATGAGATCGCCGACGATATGATCCGACTCGATCTCAGCCCCGCGCTGAATGTCGCGCAACATCGACGCCGAAATATTCGATTGTCGGTCCGTCAGCGTCGCCCGCGCACTCTCCTGGGCAGCGGGCTGCGGCGGGTGACCACACGCGGACGCAACGGCCGAGCACTCATCAAGCATGCGCGAAATAAAGCGCGCGCCTTCGGCGGTTCGCATGATTTCGCCGACGGTCGCGCGCATGAGGCAGGTCGAGCCCGCGAGCGTCGCGAGGAAGAACCATTTCTCCCACATCGTGCCGATAATATCGTCGGAAAATCTTGCGTCGAAGCCGCCGCGTTCGAGTTCTTTTTGGAGGCGCACGGCGCCTTCGCGCTGAGCAGCGTTTCTCGGGCCCTGCGTCAGCGAACCGAACGGACTCAGATGGCGAATGCTCCCATCGGCGTCGAGAACCACGCTGATGTGGCATGTTCCGCCGAGGACGTGCTCCGCTCCGAACGCTTTATCGAGGTCGTAGAGATGGCGCATGCCATTGAGCAGTGGGAGAATGAGCGTCGTGGCACCGACGGCGGGACGGATCGTCTCGATCGCATCCGCGAGACCATAAGCCTTGCTGCTCAGAATAACGGCATCATACGTCTTCGAGATTTCGTCGCGCGTGATCGCGGTCACCGGCGTGGCGACGTTGCCGAGGTGGCTCTTGATCGCGAGACCGTCACGTTTCAGCTGATCGCGCCTCTTCGGCCTGACCAGAAACGTGACGTCAACGTCTGCCTTGGCCAATAAGGCACCGAAGTAACCGCCAGTTGCGCCGGCACCGAGGATCAGAATTCGCATCGACATGACCACCTCTTCCGAGGTTTCTGTCGTAGTCCGATCGATGGAGTTGGCCAACAGGCAACGGGCGCGATCGATCGGCGCGCCCGTATTACAGCGTCACCGTAGTTATGCTGGTCTCACGCGCGCATGATCGGCCGTTCACGGCCGTTCACGAAACGCGAGGCTTTTGCGCACGGCGAGTTGTGTGGCGAAGGCATGCAAATGCGCATATCCAGGTGACAACACGGGTTGTGGTTGGCCACCGCCCGCAATCCCTAGACTGGCATTTTCTCCCTACTCATACCTCGCGAACTAATAACTCGCATCCGGCGCCCTTCGAGCTTCGAACGGGCGCTTTTTTTTGGCTGCTGCTAAGCCTTCTTTTCCGGAGCGACGACGCGGAGCGAAAGCTCGCGAAGCTGCTTGGGCGTGACGTCGCTCGGCGCGCCCATCAACAGGTCGTTGGCCTGCTGGTTCATCGGGAAGAGCGCCACCTCGCGCACGGTCTTGCCGCCGGTCAGCAGCATGACGATGCGTTCGATTCCGGCCGCCATGCCACCATGCGGAGGCGCTCCGTACTGGAAGGCGCGGAACAATCCGCCGAAGCGCTGCTCGACGATCTCGGGTCCGAGCCCGGCGATGCCGAACGCCTTGATCATCACCTCTGGCTTGTGATTGCGGATGCCGCCCGAGGCGATCTCGTAGCCGTTGCAAACGATGTCGTACTGGTAGGCTTTGAGCTTCAAGCGATCTTCGTTCGTCGTCGCGGCGTCGAGCGCTTCGCCTCCGCCTTGAGGCATAGAGAAGGGGTTATGCGAGAAGTCGATTTTTTTCTCCTCCTCGTTCCACTCGTAGAACGGGAAGTCGACGATCCAGGCGAGCGCGAACTGGTCTTCCTTGACGAGCTTCAATTCCTGACCAGCGCGATCGCGAGCCGCGCCAGCGAACTTGTAAAAGTTCGCCGGGTTGCCGGCGACGAAGAAAACAGCATCTCCATGTTCGGTCTTCAGCTCATTTAAAAGAATACTGGTTGCCACCTCGCCCAAATTCTTGGCTACAGGCCCTTTTCCGACTCTGTAAAATTCGTTCTCCTGCTCTTTCGCGTAGCCTGCAAAGCCTTTGGCATCCATTGCGGCAACTATTGCTTCATCGAGAGATTTCGGTGGGGGTCCTTGAATGGTCTCGCAAATAATATAACCTAGGCCCGGCTGGCCTTCGCCCTGCGCCCAGGAATTCATGCGATCGCAAAACGCGCGCGAGCCCCCCGTCGGCGCGGGGATCGCCCAGACGCGGACCTTCGGGTCTTTCTCGATCATGCCCGCGAAGACCTTGAAGCCCGAGCCGCGGAAGTGCTCGGTCACGTCCTGCATTTCGATGGGGTTGCGGAGATCCGGCTTGTCGGAGCCGTATTTCGCGATCGCCGTGTCGTAAGGAATGCGCGGCCAGTTGTTCGTCACCGGCTTACCGTTTGCAAATTCCTCGAAGAGGCCGGTGAGCACCGGCTCCATCGTCGAGAACACGTCTTCCTGCTCGACGAAACTCATTTCGACGTCGAGTTGGTAAAATTCGCCGGGTAGGCGGTCGGCGCGCGGATCTTCGTCGCGGAAGCAGGGCGCGATCTGGAAGTAACGGTCGAAGCCCGACACCATCAGCAATTGCTTGTACTGCTGCGGCGCCTGCGGCAGCGCGTAGAACTTGCCCTCGTGAATGCGGCTCGGCACCAGGAAGTCGCGCGCGCCTTCGGGGCTCGATGCGGTCAGGATCGGGGTCGGAAACTCGTTGAAGCCGACGTCATGCATGCGTGCGCGAATGGCGCGCGTAATCTCCAGCCGCTTCATGATGATCGCGTGCAGCGATTCACGGCGCAGGTCGAGGAAGCGATACTGCAGGCGCAGATCTTCCGGATAGTCCGGCTCGCCGAAAACCGGGACAGGAAGTTCCTTGGCGGCCGAGAGCACCTCGATCTCGGTCGCGTAGAGTTCGATCTCGCCGGTCGGAAGATCACTATTTACCGTACCATCCGGCCGGTTGCGGACTTTCCCGTCAATGCGGATGACCCACTCCGAACGCACGGCCTCGGCCGCCTTGAAAGCGGAGCTATCGGGATCGGCGACGACCTGCGTCACGCCGTAGTGGTCGCGCAGGTCGATGAACAGCACGCCGCCGTGGTCGCGGACGCGGTGCACCCAGCCCGACAGCCGAACGTTTTCACCGACATTGGCCTTCCGAAGCGCGCCGCAGGTGTGCGAGCGATAACGATGCAGTTTTGCCTCGGCCATTGCCGGAAACCCTTTGCTCGGTATGGATGGAAATCGCCGCGGAAAAGCGCATGGGGACGGGCGAAAGTCAAGGTTACGGGGCAGCGGCCGAAGTACCCCCAGAGGACGCGCATTGCCGTCGATCGGTTCGCATGAGCCGGCTAAAGGTGCGATGCAACCCAAGACCGCCGCGAATCGCCGTCAGATCGGGCCGCGACCAAGCTGATGGCGACAACCGAAAATCGATACGCTATAGGCGTCCCTAAATGCTGACCATTACCACCACGCCGGAGCTGGCCGCACTTTGCGAAACCCTCTCCAAAAGCGACTACGTTGCGGTTGATACCGAATTTCTGCGCGAGCAGACGTTCTGGCCGCTGCTATGCCTGATCCAGTTGGCTGGGCCCGAGGCCGAGGCGGTCGTCGATCCGCTCGCGCCGGGGCTCGACCTCGCGCCGTTTTACCAGCTGATGGCCGACACCTCGACGGTGAAGGTTTTCCACGCCGCGCGGCAGGATATCGAAATCGTTTTTCTCAAATCGGGGGTTGTACCGGCGCCGGTCTTCGACTCGCAGGTTGCGGCAATGGTCTGCGGCTTCGGCGACAGCATCAGCTACGTCAACCTCGTGAAGAAAACGACGGGCGCGGACCTCGACAAGAGTTCGCGTTTCACGGATTGGAGCCGACGGCCCCTTTCACCCAAGCAGCTCGACTACGCGTTGGCCGATGTCACCTACTTGAGGGACGTGTATCTGCACCTTCGGCAGACGCTCGATAAGACCGGGCGCACGCCGTGGCTGCAGGAAGAGATGGGGGTTCTCACCAATCCCGGCACGTACGACACGTCGCCAGAGAACGCGTGGCAGCGTCTGAGATTACGCGTCAAGGGCCGCAAATCGCTTGGCGTGCTGGTCGAGCTTGCGGCTTGGCGCGAACGCCTCGCGCAACAGCTCGACGTGCCGCGCGGGCGCGTGCTGCGCGACGATGCGCTTTACGACGTCGCCAATCAGATTCCCGTCAACGTCGAAGCGCTCGGACAGTTGCGCACGCTCTCGGACGGTTTCGCGCGCTCGCAACGCGCGAAGGAAATCCTGGAAGCGGTCAAGGCCGGCGCGGCGCGTGATCCTAAGACGCTTCCGAAAATCGAGCGAACCGAGTCCTTGTCGGCCGAAGCGAGCGCGACACTCGAGCTTTTGAAGGTGCTGCTGAAGGCGGCCGCGGCCGAACATGGCGTGGCGCCGCGCATCATCGCGAGCAGCGAAGACCTGGAGCAGCTCGCGATGTCGAATGAGGCAGACATTCTGGCGCTGCAAGGATGGCGCCGCGCATTGTTCGGCGAAGCGGCGCTGAAGCTCAAGCGTGGTGAGCTTGCGCTCACACTCGTCAACGGCGAAGTGCGCGCGGTTCCAGCGAGTCTTTAAGATGGCGATTGGCGACTCTCCTTCGGAGAGCCGGCCGCCAATCGCGGACAAGTGTGATGGCGATTGCCTACACGCGTTCCGTGAGCCGGCCGCCAATCGCATGGTGTGGTCATTCTCGGCCAAGTGCGCCAAAGGCGCATCGAAAGCCGGGAATCCAGCGCAAAGCTTGCGGCAAAATCGATTGAAGAGCCTTCGGCAGTCTTGTGCTGGATCCCCACGCTTGCTCGCAGGGGCTCACCGCGCGTGAGGATGACGAAAATCGAGGCGGCCGGATTTACGAATGAGAGCCGCCAATCGCATTTATTTCCGGCCCGGGTCGTAGCCGTGCTTCTGACGCCACTCGGAAAAGAAGTAGGAGAGACTTTCGTCGATGTCGTGCGGCAGAACAATCTTGACCGTGACGAGTTGATCGCCCGCGCCGGTGCGCGTCCGCACGCCCTTGCCCTTCAGGCGGAACGTCTTGCCGGAACTCGTGCCTTTCGGAACGGCGAGTTGCACGCGACCGGCGGGTGTCGGAACTTCGACGCGGCCGCCAAGCACGGCTTCATCGATCGTTATCGGAAGCTCGAATAGAATGTCGTCGCCGTCGCGTTTGAATTCCGGATGCGGGCGGACCTTGATCTCGATCAGCGCATCGCCCGCTTCGGCGCCGAGCGATCCCGACGTGCCTTTGCCCTTGAGGCGCAGGGTCTGTCCGTCGGTCACGCCCTCGGGCACCGCAAGATCGAGAACGCCCCCATCGGGAAGCGTGACGCGCTTCTTGGCGCCAAGAACCGCTTCAAGAAAATCGATCTCGAGAGAATACCGGAGATCCTGCCCGCGTGCCGCAAAGCCGAACCCTTCGCGCCGGGCTGCGCCAGCACCCGCACTCCCGGCGCCGAACACGTCGGAAAAAATATCGGAAAAGCTGAAGTCCTCGAACGCGCCGGCCTGACCGCCGCGCGCTGCCTGAGGGCCCCGACGAGGCCCGGCGCCCGCTCCGGGACCGGCACCAGCTCCGGCATGTCCCCAGAACGGCCGGCGCGGGTCGCCCTTGCCGTCGATCTCGCCAGCATCGTATTGCCGGCGCTTTTCCGGATCGCTCAGAATGTCGTTCGCGGCCGTGATTTTCTTGAAGCGCTCGCCCGCCGCGGCGTTGTTGGGATTGACGTCCGGATGGTTCGCTTTCGCCAATTTGCGAAACGCCTTGCGGATGTCCTCCTCGGTCGCGCGTCTTGAGACGCCCAAAATGTCGTAGAGGTCTTCCGCCATGGAGGGCCGCTTCATCCTGCAAGCTTGTGCCTGCACTCTATCAGAATTTCTTGCGTCACAAGCGAGGCGAGCTGCCTTTTACCCGCTTATTCTAATTTTTGGCTTTTTGCCGAGCAGATCCGCCAATGCTTCGAATCTGCGGCGAAGTCGCTCGCCGTCAAGCGCGGCATAGGCTCGCGGAATGGTCAGGACAAGCAGCCCATTTTCGTAGTTCAGGGGAATCTGATCGATGACCCCCGCCATCCCGATCGACAGCATATGCGCGGCCCGTATGGCGGCCCCGACAATCCGCGCCCGGCGCTGAACCCTTTTGCTGACGAGGCTTCGCAGCCGTTCGGACAGCTGCTCGCCGTTGCCTTCCGACGTTTCGTGCCGATGGAAGACCGACAGGGCAAGAAAAATGCGGCCCTGATGATCCACGCCTCCGAGACCGGCATGCGCGACTGTGTTGAGGCTTTGCTCGCCGCGATAATCGGGATGGGCGCGCCATCCGACATCCGACAAAAGACAGGCCGCATGGCGAAGACGCCGCTCGTCGGCCGTCTCTTCAAGCGCGGGATCGGCGAAAATCCGATCGGTCCAGCGGCATAGCTCCCAGGCGTGCTCGACGGAGCGCGACCGCAGGGCCGCATAGTCCTCGCAGAAGCTCAGCAATGGATCGCGCATTTGCTCGTGCGGCGGCAGCAGACCGTAAATCAGCCCCTCGCGAATGCCGAATACCGAGAAGACGATCTGGCGCGGCTGCATCCGTCTTATAAGCCGTTCGAGAACCAGAGCACCGAACGGCAGCACTTCGCGACGGGCGCGGGCGACGCTGGCGATGCCCGGGATTTCGAGTGGCTTCTTGGTCTTACGAAACTGCTCGCAGAGATCAATCGCTTCGCGCGCCGAAAGTTTGTAGCCCTGCATCACATGCAACGGATACCGGATTTGCTCCATGTGCAGCTTGGCGAGCGAACGCCACGTTCCGCCGACGGCATAAAAGATCCGGCCCTCGCCGTTAGCAAGCCAGGGCAGGCTTGCGATCGCGCTGTCGATCGGATCGCCCGCGCGCTCAATTCTGTTGCCGGTGGTGTCGATGAGGCGAAGGCCGCCGAGCGGCAGTGTCGCTTCTTCCTTCAAGCGATCTTTTGCGAGATCGACGAGTTCGAGGCTGCCGCCGCCGAGATCACCGGCGATGCCGTCCTCGTCGACAAAGCCCATCATGATGCCCTGAGCCGCGAGCCGCGCTTCCTTCTCTCCCGAAAGGATCTCGATCGAGGTGTCGAGAATGCGCTCACCGCGCTTGATGAAAGAAGCACCGTTCTGAGCGTCGCGGACGGCGGCGGTCGCGATGACCATCAGGTTCTTGACGCTCAGGATGCGCGCAACGGCCTTGAAGCGCGCCAACGCCGCCAAGGCGCGCTCGACGGATTCTTCACCGAGACTTCCCGTGGTCGCAACGGAACGTCCAAGCCCGCACAGAACTTTTTCGTTAAAGACCGGGGTCAGCGCGCGGACGGCGCCCTCATAAACGACAAGACGCACCGAGTTGGAGCCGACGTCGATGACGCCGATAGGCTCCAATTCGGCGGTGCGTTCATTTGCACCCAGGATTTCCTTCCATCGCGTCAAGCAGGCGCCTCAACCTCAACCCGGCTTAACGAAGCGCAGCGGGAAGCTCTCTTTGAGAGATTGCCCGCGGCCTGAAAGCGAGGGATTGGTCATGAAATATTTATGAGCGTTGAACGCTTCCTCTCCGGGCTCCGGCTCGATCCGCGTTGCGCTTCCGTCCGGGTTGATCCGCCAGCTCTGCTGGTTGTCTCTCAAGTTCGCGACCATGATCTGGTTGAGCACCTGCTCGTGGACGGTAGGATTCTTCACCGGCGCCAAGGCCTCGACACGACGGTCGAGATTGCGCGGCATCATATCGGCGGAGCTGATGTAGACGGCGGCATCGGGTGAAGGCAAGGGCCGTCCGTTTGCAAAACAGTAAATGCGGGCATGCTCCAGAAAACGACCGACGATGCTTTTCACACGGATGTTGCTTGAAAGCCCCGGAATGCCCGGTTTCAGGCAGCAAACACCGCGCACGATCAGATCAATCGGCACGCCGGCGTTGCTTGCGTCATAAAGTGCGGAAATAATCTGCGCATCGACGAGCGAATTCATTTTCCACCAGATGCCGCTCGGCTTGCCGGCATTGGCGTGGCGAATCTCTTCCGCGATGTGTGTCATAATCCGATTGCGGATGCCGTGCGGGCTCGCCGCCATGCATTCGAGTTCGATCGGTTCGCCGTAGCCTGTCACAAAATTCAGAATGCGCGTGATGTCGCGGGCGATCACCGGATCGGTCGTAAACAGCGAGAGATCGGTGTAAACGCGCGCCGTCTGCGGGTGATAGTTGCCCGTACCAATATGACAGTACGTCGTCAGTTCGCTGCCTTCGCGCCGGACGATCAATCCGAGCTTGGCATGCGTTTTAAGTTCGGTGAAACCATAAACGACATGGACGCCGGCGCTTTCGAGATCGCGCGCCCAGCGAATATTCGCGGCTTCGTCGAAACGCGCCTTCAGCTCGACCACGGCGGTGACGGATTTGCCGGCCTCGACCGCCTCCTTCAGCGCCTGGATGATCGGGCTGTCGCGTGACGTTCTGTAAAGTGTCCACTTGATCGCCATCACGTTCGGGTCGGCGACGGCCTGGCGCAGATACTGAACGACGACGTCGAAGCTCTCATACGGATGATGAACGACGATGTCTTTCTTGCGCACAGCGGCGAAGCAGTCGCCGCTGAATTCGCGGATGCGTTCGGGAAAGCGGATCGGGAACGGCTTGAACATCAGGTCGGGGCGATCGCCGATGATCAGCTGCGAGGTGTCGGCAAGGGCGAGAATGCCGTCCTTCACGAACACGCTTTCCTCGCGCACCTCCAATTCTTCGATGACGAATTTCTGCAGGCGCTCCGGCATGCGCGCTTCGATCTCGAGACGGATCACGTTGCCGCGCCGACGCCGCTTCAATTGGCTTTCGTAGGAGCGCACGAGGTCTTCGGCCTCTTCCTGCAGCTCGATGTCGCTGTCGCGCAGCACGCGAAACGCGCCTTGGCTCTTGATGTCGAAGCCTGAGAACAACTCGCCAATGAAGAGGCCGATGGCGCTTTCGAGACGGACGAAGCGAATGTCCTTGGGCTTGGCGGGATTGGCTTCGAGCCGAATGAAGCGTTCAAGCGCCCCGGGGATCGGGATCAGACCGTTCATAGCCTTGCCGTCCGACGGACGGACCAATTCCACGACAATCACCATCGCCTTGTTCGGGATGAACGGAAAAGGGTGCGCGGGGTCGGCGGCGATCGGCGTCAGAATCTGGAATATGCGCGTCAGAAACAGCTGCTCGAGCCAGTCGCGCTCGGAGCTGGAGAGTTCTTCGGCCTGCAGGACCGAGAGCCCAGCTTGGGAGAGCTCGGATTTGATCGTCTGCCAAAGAGCCTGCTCTTCAGCCACCAGCTTGGCCGCGAATTTGTTGATGGACGCGAGCTGCTGCATCGGCGTCATGCCGTCTTGCGACAGCGTCGTGATGCCGGCGCGCACCTGGCCATACACGCCCGCCGCGCGGACCATGTAGAACTCATCGAGATTGGCGGCAGCGATCGACAGGAAGCGCAGACGCTCCAGCAGCGGATGCTGTGTGTTTGCCGCTTCCTCGACAACGCGACGATTGAATTGCAGCCAGGATAACTCGCGATTGTAAAAGCGATCAGGTCCTTGCGGGACCTCCTCAGCACCTGACTTCGCGACGCTTCTGCTTTTTGCCGTAGCCATGATTGGGATGCACTCTGAATTCGGCCGAAGGGCCGATCGCGGGTTTACATCTAAAATGCGAAGACGACGCAAAACAAGCGCCGAACTATCTAATATCCGAGGGAATCGAGCGCCGCAGCCGCGATCGCGCGTGTGACGCGCCGCTGCAGCACGAGGGCTTGGCGATCCGCTTCGGCAACGAACCGTTCCGCTGCCGACATGGACCGTTCCATCCGCACCAGGACATAGTCAACAATATGGGGTTCGACGCTCAATTGGCGATCGGCAAATAGTTTGACGAGAACGGCGCGTAAAAGAGCGTCGTCCGGCGCCTCGATCGACGCCAGCGGCAGGGCCTTGAGCCGCGAATGCAGGTCGGGAAGCGCAATTTTGAGGTCCCCCGGCGCGGCATCGGTCGTCAACAGAACCTGAAGGCGCTGTTCGCGAACAAGATTGAGCAGATGAAAGAGGGCTGCTTCGTCGGTCAGCGTCTCGACGTTCTCAATTATGACAGCTCCCGCGGACGCGACGGCGGGAACGCTTTCGCGCGTCAGCGAAGACGCGGCGTGGGGCGTCGCTTCAGCCCGCAGTTGCCAAACATTGGCGAGATGCGTTTTACCGCTGCCTTTCGGTCCGACGAGGATCGCTGCGCCGATAGGCCAATCCGGCCACCTATCGACGAGCGCGACCGCGGCCGCGTTCGAGTCCGAGACGAGAAAATCCTCCAGCCCCATCGCGGCGCGATGCGGCAGTTCAAAGACGAGTTGCTCCGGCATAGTCGGCATTCGGTATCGATACTTTATGCTTCAGCGCTGTCGCGGCCCGTGTAGACCGAAGATGAAAGATACGTCTTGAGCGCGAAGCGTACGAGCACGCCGATTGCGGCGGAAACAGGCACGGCGACGAGAAGACCCAGAAATCCGAACAGATAGCTGAACGTCAGCAGCGCGAAGATCAACCAGACCGGATGCAGCCCCACCTCCGAGCCGATGATGTTGGGCGACAGGATGGCCGACTCGAGCGCCTGTCCCGCAAGCATGATGCCGGCGACGATCAGGATCGGCATGGTTTCGGGCCAGAATTGCAATATCGAAAGAATGATCGCGGTGGCTGTTCCAAGCGTCCAGCCCACGACTGGAATGAAGGCCGCGAGCCCGGTGAACAATCCAACGAGCAGCCCGTATTCCAGTCCGGCAAGGCTCAACGCCACAGCGTAAAACAGCGCCAGCAGGAGGCACACCGCGCCCTGGCCGCGAATGAAGGCGGAAACGCGCTGGTTGATTTCAAGGGCGAGCGCACGAAGCTCGCCCGCGTTGTCACGCGGCAGCCATGAATCGACGTTGGCGACGATTATCGGCCAATCCTTCAGCGTATAAAAAAAGACGATGGGCGTGATCAGGACGAACGAGACGAAGTTGAAAGCCGCCGCGCCCTGGTTCCAGATGCTTTGCGCGACGCCCGCCATCAGCGACGGCATCGATGATGCGAACGCGTCGAGCGCCGACCGAACAGTCGTTTCGGCCTGCGGGTAGCGGGCCCCAAGATAGTCGCGGGCGCTTGTCTCGATCATCAGCTTGATACGATCGATCTGCCGGGGCGCCCCTTCGACGAGGCCCGCCGCTTGTTGCACGAGTATCGGGACGAGGAAGACCAGCGCGACGACGATCAGAAACACCACCAGTCCGAGGAGAAGAATGGATGACGCCCAGCGCGGAAGCCCGACGCGGCGGAGCGCGTCCACGACAGGATTGAAAAAATAGGCGAGCACGAGGCCAATGACGAACGGCAGCAGGACCGGCGCGAGCAGTTGCGCGAGATACGCAAACACAACGGCGGTCACGATCCAGAACAGAGCGTGCCGCTCAATCTGCATGGCCTTCTATCTCCTCCAGTCGGCGTTTACGAAAACGGACTAAGCCTTGGGGTCCGTCGTTTCAGAATACGTCATGTGGTGCAGCCAGATACGCAAGTAGACGCCAAGCGACGCGACGGTCGTTGCGGCCGTCAGCAGGATCAAGAGCTGCACCGGTCCGTTAAGATTCAAAAGAAATGCTTCGTCAGCGAGCACGGTGCCGGCGAGGACGATCTGCACGAGGGTATTGATCTTGCTGATCGCCAGCGGCTTCATCGGCGTCGGGCGATTGAGCAGCCACGACAGAACCACGGCGATGATGATCAGGACGTCACGGGAAACCACGAGGATGACGAGCCAGGACGGCAGCCGTGCGGTGACGCCCAAGGCGATGAATATGCAAACGATCAGCAGCTTGTCGGCCAGCGGATCGAGGTAAGCTCCGAGTTCGGTTTCCCAGCCGAAACGCTTCGCCAAAAATCCGTCGACAGCGTCCGAAATGCCCGCGACGACGAACACGAGAAATGCGGGCTGCAGTTCTCCCGTCAGCAGCAACCAGAACACGACAGGCACGAGGATGACCCGACCGAGCGTAATAAGATTAGGGATACTCACGCCGAATTTGATCCTGTGTTCGGGGCCGCCCCGCGCGGGGGTGCGCGGCTCGATCGCGCCGCGCGATCCTACCTAGCCTCTCGGGGTTCATCCCGTCGAGCACATCTGCCAAAATGGATGCAAAAAAACCACCCGTGCGAGGCATTTTCGATCAAAGCAAGCGCAGCTGAACATCAGTAGCCGGGCCTAAGCACCCAACCCGTCTCAGTATTTGCGAACCTAAGGCCGCGCGCGCCCAGCGTGTTCGCAAGACCACGAATCCCGCCGACAAATTTCAATGTGATATTGGCATCGTGGTCCGACACCGACAGGATGTTGAGGCTATCGATGCCGGGCGTATCGAGCAGCTGAGTGCGAATCTGGTCCCACTGTCCGGGACCTGAGAACTCGGCCACGAATGTCACATCGTCGCCGCCCCCACCGCTCGAGGCTTCCCAGACGGGCGTATCGCCGGCGGCCTGCGGTGCGGCAGTTACGGCGCCGGACTTCGACGCCTTCCACCGGCCCTCGAGTACACCCAGCGCCACGACGGCTGCGAGCTGGGACGCATAATCGACGTCGCCGTCCGAAAGCCGGTAGGTGCGCTTCAGCAGAATTGTCCCGACCGTATCGCGGCCCGCCAACGTCACGGTGAGCTTCTTGGCGGCAAGGTCGGGCTCGGCAACGGCGAGAACGATCAGCTTGGCGCCGTAGGCGGCGTTCAAGGCGCGCAGACCCGCGTCGTCGCCTGAAAGCACTTTCGCGACTGTGTCGGATTGAATATCCGGCTTGAGGTCGGCGATGCTGATGGGCGTGATCGTGTGATCGAGATCGAGCCCTGTCCAGGCGCGATGCCAGATGCCATTGTCGTTGGCAACGGTGGCGGGCTCGCCTTGCAGCGACGCCGTCACGACCGTTACCGGCGCCGCCTGCTCATCGACGAACGGAATCCCCTCACGCGACAGAAGCGACCGCACGCCGTCGGGCTGAAACGAAAAATCCAAATTAGCGATATAGGCCGTCGCCGAGTTGCGCTCTGATCGGACGGTCACGCCCGACACGAGATCGGCAGCTTTCACGTTCGAAACGCGCGTGAGTTGCTTATAGGCGGTGACCGGCACGATGCGTTTCAGGAGGGAGCGGAACGCGGCCTGCTGGCCATCGGCCAGCGCCTGCTGCTTGGCCGCGACGGCGTTGTCTGCCGACGCCTCGACGGGGTAGTTGGCAACCGTGTAGGGCAAGTTGGCACCTGCGGCGAAAGCCGCTTGGCCCGTCAAAGCCGAAGCGATTGCCCAGAAGGTTAAAGCAACTGCCAAGGAGCGACCGGCGCGCACTGCATTCCCCTTCGTCGTGGATACCCCGGCCCGAATGCCTCAGCCGGCGGAGGCTTCGTTGCCCTCGTTCGTCTGGGCTGCTACGACCGCCATGACGTGTTGGCAATGGGGCAAAAGTGAGTTTAACGACACGCCACGCTGCCGTCGCCCACAAAGATGCAGAGGCCCTTGCCTCGCTCTACTTTTTTCGAGGATTGATGCCGTCGCCCACAGATAAATCCCAGAAGCCGATGACCTACGCCGACGCCGGTGTGGACATCGATGCCGGGAACGCACTTGTCGCCGCAATCAAGCCGCTGGCCAAAGCCACGAGCCGGGCCGGCGCCGACGTCGACCTCGGAGGTTTCGGCGGGCTGTTCGATTTGAAGCGGGCGGGGTTTCGCGATCCCATTCTCGTTGCCGCCAACGACGGTGTTGGCACCAAGCTCAAGATCGCGATCGATAGCGGACAGCACTCGACGATCGGCATCGATCTCGTTGCGATGTGCGTCAACGATCTCGTCGTGCAGGGCGCGGAACCCTTATTTTTTCTCGATTACTTCGCGGTCGGGAAACTCGATACGCATGTGGCGCGCGATGTCATCGCGGGCATCGCCGAGGGCTGCAAGCAAGCAGGCTGCGCCCTGATCGGCGGCGAGACCGCCGAGATGCCAGGCATGTATAAAGCGGGCGACTATGACCTCGCGGGCTTTTCGGTCGGAGCCGTCGAGCGCGGAGAAATTCTGCCGCGTGCGGATATTGCGGTCGGCGACGTTCTGATTGGGCTCACATCGTCGGGAGTTCATTCCAACGGCTACAGTCTGGTTCGTAAGCTGGCCGAGCGGGCCGGGATCGACTGGAGCGCCGCGGCGCCCTTCGCGCATGGCCGAACCTATGCGGAAGCGCTGCTGACGCCGACGCGCATCTACGTGAAACCGCTGCTCGACGCGATCCGCGCAACGGGCGGATCTGGCCCGAACGGGGCGATCAAAGCCTTGTCTCACATCACCGGCGGCGGGTTGTCCGAAAATCTGCCGCGCGTGATGCCGAAGGATGCCGCTGCTCGCGTCGATCTTTCAGCCTTCAAGGCGCCTGCGGTTTTCGGGTGGCTCGCGAAAGAAGGACAGCTCGACGACGCAGAAATGCTGCGCACGTTCAACTGCGGCATCGGCATGGTCGTTGTCGTGGGCAAGTCGCGCACCGACGAGGTCATCGCGGCTCTGAAATCGGCGGGTGAGGATCCTGTCGTCATCGGCGATATCGTTCCGCCGACCGGCGAAAAGTCGGAGGCCAAGGGCAAGGGCGAAGCCTGGGCCGTGGCGTATGACGGGCGGCTTCAGTTCGGCTGAAGCGCCAGGGCGGTCGTGCGAACCTTCGATTGAGCGTGCGTCAGGGCAAAGAGAATACGGTCAGCGAGCCGCCAGCGCTGGTGTACGCGGAGAGGTTCGCAAATCCGCCGACGGCGCCCGAGCCGTCGTCCGGGTTCGTCAGTCCGGCTGCGAGGCCGATCCCCGCCCAGCCGCCGACTCCCGAGTACACCGCGACGTATTGCTTGCCGCCATGCATATACGTCATCGCGTTGCCGATGATTCCGGACGGGGTCTTGAACTTGAACAGCTCCTTGCCGTCCTTCTGGTCGACGGCTTTGAAGTAACCTTCGAGCGTGCCGTAAAACGCGATGCCGCCCGCCGTCGTCAGCGCGCCGGACCAGACTGAAAAGCGCTCCGGCTTCGACCAGACGATTTTGCCTTTCGCGCCGTCCCACGCGATGAAATTGCCAAGATCCGGCGTATCGGGAGCCGGATACATCGCGAGCGTCGCGCCGACGTAGGGCTGTCCGGCAGTGTAGCGGACTTTGAACGGCTCATAATCCATGCAGAGGTGGTTGGTCGGGACGTAGAACAGGCCGGTCAACTTCGAATAGGACGCAGGCTGCTGATTCTTGGCGCCGAGCGACGACGGGCAGATGCCTTTCGTGACCTCATCGACGCCGGTTTTAAAGGGCTCGTATTTCTCGACGAGCTTCGGCCGGCCGTAGGTCGGGCTCGTCTTGTCCATGTCGATCGCGGATGCCCAGTTGACCGAAGCATCGAATTTCTCGGCGACGAGAAGTTCGCCCGTCACGCGGTCCCATGTGTAGGCGAAGCCGTTGCGGTCGAAATGCGTAACCGCCTTGCGCATCCGGCCGTCGATCTCAAGATCCGCCAGGATCGGCTCATTGATGCCGTCGTAGTCCCATTGGTCGAACGGCGTCATCTGATACACCCACTTCGCGATGCCCGTGTCGACGTCGCGGGCGAACATCGCCATCGCCCATTTCTGATCGATCGGCTTGCGGTCGGGCCCGGCGCGCTGCGCCGGATTCCATGTCGACGGATTGCCGGTGCCGTAATAGATCAGGTTGAACTCGGGATCGTAGGCCATGTAGCCCCACGTCGGGCCACCGCCGATTTGCCACTGATCGCCGTTCCAGGTGTTGATGGAGGAATTTTCGCCGACCGGCTTGCCGAGCGACGTGGTTTTCTCAGGATCGACCAGGATGTCGGAATCTGGACCCATCGAATAGGCGCGCCAGATTCTGTTGCCCGAATTCAGGTCGTAGGCGGTGAGATAGCCGCGCACGCCGAACTCGCCGCCGGATATGCCCACGATAACTTTATCTTTTGCGATCAGCGGAGCGCCGGTTCCGGTCGCGCCGAGCTTCGGATCGCCGTCCATTACCTTCCACAATTTAGTGCCCGTCTTCGCGTCGAGCGCGATCAAAGACGTGTCGGCCGTGTGCAGAAGGATTTTGCCTTCAGCATACTGCACGCCGCGATTGATCGTATCGCAGCACATTACCGAAATGACGGACGCATCCTGCTTCGGCTCGTACTTCCAGATGATTTTCTGCTCGTCGTTGAGATCGAGCGCCATCACGACATTCGGAAAGGGCGTGTGAACGTACATGATATTGCCGATCACAAGCGGGCCGCCCTCGTGCCCCCGGAGCACGCCCGTCGAAAAGCTCCACGCGACCTTGAGATCGCCGACGTTGGCGGCCGTGATCTGATCGAGCTTGGAATATCGCATACCGGCATAATCTCCGGACTGGATAGCCCAATTTTCCGGATTGCGTGAAAGTTGGATGACGTTCTGATTTGCATAGGCGCAAGGAGAATATGCAAGGATCGCCACCGCGAGCGCGCCCCATCTGCCATCGATCATGCCAAGCTCCGAACGCACGCCGCGCCATCCGCCGCAATTGCCTTGCGAAGCTTATCGCGCGGCGGCCCCGTCAATAAAGATTTCAGCGGTTGCTCCACATTGCCGCAAGCCGGCGCGAAACGCGCCGTCAATTGGGGACGCGCGCAAAATCGCCTTCTGTCCGCCACCGAACTGAAAAATTCCGCGCGTAACCTTCGCTCGCGAATCAACCTTCCCCCCGAGGTCTCCGATGACGGCATGTACCCCAACTTCCAATTTGATGATTGGAGAGCTTATCGAGATCAAATACCGCATCTCGCGTTTGGCGGTAAATGGGACGACCCCTGATTTCACTGAGCGATGGATCTCGGCTCGCATCGTTCATAACGATAACGATGCGCCGCCCATGGCACGCCTCGCGGACGGGCAGCTGACCGACATTCGCGCCTACATGACTTGGCGGCGAATTCCCGGCTCCGAAGCCGCCTTCGTAGGCCCGCTTCGAGGTTAACTGATTTCCATCAAAATGGCCCGCGTCGGGCTTCGCGCCGCCGCTGTCATACAAACGAAAAAGGCGGGCGTCACAAGCAGAGGTGTTCGGATAGAGATTCGGAACAGCCTTTGCTGAAGCGCGCCCAATTCGACAGGCTCTCATGCTCGGTGGCTGGCCGGGAGCGGGGTTCGTTCGAGCCCGCCCGCATCCATGTCTCCGTGCACATTGCGTTCTGCAGCGGAGCCGGGTGATGCGCATCCTGATCGCCACCGATGCCTGGCGGCCGCAGATCAACGGCGTCGTTCGGACGTATGAAAATCTGCGCCATGCGTTGGAAGAGTCGAGTCATCAGGTCATCGTTCTCTCGCCGTCCGATTTCATGACGCTGCCCTGTCCTGGATACCGCGAGATCCGGCTGGCGCTGCCCAACATGGCGTTCATCGCCGAGCACGTTCTCAGAAACGGCGTCGAACACGTGCATATCGCGACGGAAGGGCCGATAGGCTGGGCGACACGTTCGATCTGCCTGCGCCACGGCGTTCGCTTCACGACATCGTTTCACACGCGCTTTCCCGAGTATCTCGAAACGTACATCGGCTTGCCCGCGTCCATCAGCTATCGGGTCCAACGACGCTTTCACCGCCGCAGCATCGGCACGTTCGTCGCGACACCGTCGCTCAAGACCGAACTGGAGCGGCGCGGGTTCGAACGGCTGATGCCCTGGGCGCGGGGCGTCGATACGACGTTGTTTCTCCCGCGACCGGACGCAACGAAAAAGCCTTGCGCGCCGACATTTCTCTATGTCGGACGGGTTTCGCCGGAAAAGAATATCGCGGCATTCCTCAATCTCGACCTGCCTGGACGGAAGGTTGTGGTGGGGGACGGCCCCTTGCTTCACCTGCTGCGCAGGCAGCATCCGAACGTCGACTTCAAAGGCTCGAAAACGGGCGATGCGCTGGCTTCCGAATATTCGGCTGCGGACGTCTTCGTGTTTCCAAGCCGGACGGACACCTTCGGCCTCGTAATGCTGGAGGCCATGGCATCCGGTCTGCCGATCGCCGCTTATCCGGTGATGGGACCGATCGACATCGTCACACCCGGCCTCACCGGCATATTGTCGGAGGATCTGCGCGCCGCCGCCCTGCAGGCGCTCGAACTCAATCCGCTCAAGGTTCGCGCCGAAGCGATGAACTACGATTGGTCGAGTGTCGCAGAGATTTTCGTCGACAACGTGTACCGGGCGCGCGAGGCCGGTCGGACGATCGGTTAAAATCAAAGGTAAATCGCCCCAGATCAAACGAAGTCCGAAACCGATCGTCTAGGGTCCATAGGCTCGCTCTCGCGCTTTCCATTCCGGGGTGCTAAGCCGCATCCATGACGATCAAAAAAGTTCGCACCGCCATTCTGATCTCGGGCCGCGGCTCAAACATGCAGGCCCTCGCCGATGCGGCGCGGGACGACGACTATCCTGCCGAAATCGTGCTGATCGCGTCCAATCGCCCGGACGCGGCGGGCCTGGAATGGGCAAAGGCTCGCGGGCTGCCGACCTTGGCGATCGACCACAAAAACTATGCGAACCGCGAGGCCTTCGAGGAAGCGCTTCAGAATGCGCTTGCGTCCGCCAAGACGGAGCTCGTCGCGCTTGCGGGTTTCATGCGGCTGATGACTGCGGACTTCGTCGAGCATTGGCGGGACAGGATGATCAATATCCATCCGTCCCTATTGCCGAGCTTCAAGGGTTTGCATACGCACGAACGAGCTTTAGATGCGGGCGTGAAGATTGCCGGCTGCACGGTGCACTTCGTCCGGCCCAAGATGGACGAGGGGCCGATCATCGGCCAAGCCGCCGTCCCGGTGCTGAGCGGTGACGATCCGGACACACTCGCGGCGCGCGTCCTTGCCGCAGAGCACCGGCTGTACCCGGCATCGTTAAAGCTGGTGACTGGCGGGCAAGTTCGTGTCGAAGGAGAAAAAACTGTTATTTTTCATAACAGTAACGTGAGTTCTCCGATCTATTCACCAGGTCTTTGAAGTGGAAAACTACCTTCTAGTTACCTTGCGCTGGCGGTCGCATGGACAGCTCCCCCCCGAAGCGTGGTATTTTTAAGTTGCCCGAAGAGGGATATCCGGGAAATTGAAGTGCCGACCCGAGTTTAGCTGGTTGTTCAAAAGCGCCTAGCGGCTGCGCTCCGAGGCACGGGTTCGCTGCTCCGAAATGGAGGCATCAAAATGGAAACGACACCCAGCCACACGATCGGGCTTGGCGAGGAGTCGAGCATCTGGTTCAAGCTCACGCCGTTGCTGCGGGGCGATCCGGAAAACCCGATGCGCATCCTCATGCACATGATGGATCGCTATGGGCCGGTGCTGCCGGTCAACATGGCGAACCAGCGCGTCGTTCTTATTTCAGAACCCGAATACTTCAAGCATGTGCTGGTTACGAAGGTCGACAACTACATCAAATACTTCGATGGCCTGAAGCCGATCTTCGGCAAGTCGATGATCACGAACGACGGCGTGCTCTGGCAGAAAATCCGCATGCCGCAGCAGCCCGCTTTCCATCCTGATATGTTCGCCGAGTACATCCCCTATTTCCTCAAGGCGATCGATACGAAGATGGCGCTGTGGGCCGATCTCGCCAAAAGCGGCGAGACGGTCGAAATGGTCGAGCAGACCTGGACGCTTGCCGCGGACATGATCTGCAAGGCGCTGTTCGATCGCAACATGCCTTTCAATCCGCACGTCGTATTCAAGTGCGTGAAGACCTACACCGACGTGATGAACCATCGCGACATTCGCCTGCGCAAGCAGGCGGGCGAAGTTTTCGAGATGTCGGAAGAAAACGCAGCAAAGGCGATGGAAGTCTGGGGTAGCGTGCCTCCGGCCGTCATTGACGCCGATCCGCGCGAGGAGCGCGAGCGCACGCTGCTCAAGATGATCCAGGCGGCGGTCGACGATCCGTCGGTCCCGGAATTCGACGCCGCACAGGCGGTCGACGAGCTTAAGCAGTATCTCTGGGCCGGCACGGAAACGACGGCTCTGACGCTTGCGTGGGCGCTTTATGAAACGTCGCGGCGCCCCGAAGCTGCCGAACGCATCCGCCGCGAAGGCGAAGAAGTTTATGGCGACCGCGAGCCGACGGCCGCCGACTACTCGGGCCTCGTCTATACGCGTGCCGTCATTCAGGAAACGATGCGCATCTATCCGCCCATCTGGGGCCTGATCCGCGTTGCTGTGGCCGAGGACGAGATCGGCGGCGTCAAGATCAATCCGGGCGATCGCGTCACGCTGTTTGCCTACGCAGCGCACCACAATCCGAAATTCTGGCCGGAGCCCGAGTCGTTCCAGCCCGAGCGCTGGATGGCGGGCAATGCGAAGAAGCAGGTCAAGTACAGCTACATTCCGTTCGGCGGCGGAAAACGCTCGTGCATCGGCGGGGCAATGAGCCAAGTCGAAAACACGCTGGCGCTATCGCTGCTGCTTCGTCGTTTCCGGCCGGAATACGTCGGAAGCGATCCGGCACGGCTCAATGCAACGGTGACTTTGACGCCGAAGGGCGGCCTGCCTTTCAAGATCAGAGAATTGAGCTGATCCCACGCAGTTGGAGGCGTACGTCGCCTCCAATGACGTTCGGCGCCCCTTTCGCTTCGTAGCCCTCACCTAAACGTGATGACGCTGAAGGCGCGCGTTCGCGGGCGGCAAGCAGGTTATCCACAGCTTCCAATCGCACCGCATCATTGGTGATGCTTCCTGGAAATGCTCAGAGAAATGCAAATTGGGTTGTAGAGGGCTCGCACGTGCGAGAATGGCGGGTATGCGGAATGGGTTAATGCTGTCATAGTCTCGGCACGTTATGGATTTAGCAAGGAATTTCGAGCGTCAGTTACCTTGTACGTACCTTTTGTGTGTTCCAACTCCAGGAGACCCCCCGGCCATGGAGTCCGTGAAAACCACAGTTCTAGGCAAGCCCGTATTCCTGCTCACGGGAGCTAGATCGCGCAAAACGACACTCAAAGGCAAGCACTCGCATACGCTTGTCGTCGAGGCGCCAGAAAAACTCATAGAAACTGCACGCCGCAATCCCGATGCTGTTGCCTTCGGGTTCGTCGCGGGCAGTTGGGTCGCGGCCGCCTAAGCGCCGATTACCGTCCGGCTCGTCGAGGTGCGTAACCTCCACACCCACATAGAGCCGGACGAAGCGCCCGAGGGCCGACCGACGTACAGTGTTTCCGGCGGCCCTTGCGGCGATCGAGTTCAGAAGCAAAATCCGAGATAAGTCCAGGACCGCGCGTTCGCAGCGACGATTGTGCCTCCGTCAATCAATCGCGACGACCGGACCAAACGGAAGATCGGTCACGCCGGGATTGATGCCGAAACCCGTCAGCAGCGTGTTCACCTGACCGCGATGGTGTGTCTGATGGTTGAAGAGATGGGTGATGAGCAACGCTTTTGAAGCCGTCACCTCGCGCCCTGCACTCGCTGAAAACCATGTCAGGTCGCCCGCCAGTGCCGCGTCGTCGATGTTATCAGCGAAGCTTTGAATATGCGCGTCGAAGCGCTGGCGCTCACCTAGAAGCTCATCCCACGTCTCGAAAGCCGCCAATCCTTCCGGTATCGTCCGCGCGGCCGGCAGCGAAGCCGCGCCGAAGCGCGCCAGCCACATCTGATCGGCCCATAAAATATGATTGAGCGTCGCATGGATCGAGCCGAAGAACGCGCCGCGATTTTCCCGGCGCTGTGCATCGGTCAGTTTCCCCGCCGCATCGTAGACGTTCCGATTTTGCCACGTGTTGTAGCGAGCCATCGTCTGAACGTAGGCGGCGGAAATCATTGCTCGCTTCTCGCATCGGGGACCGAGCGGCACCGTTTTTCAGCGCCGCCCGGAAGACTGCACGGACGAGTTTAGCCGACGATTTCTTCGAGGCGGAAGTTCAGCGTGATCTCGCGATCGGCGGCGGCGGAGCTGTCCGACCCGTGTGTCGAGTTCGAACCCTTCGATTCCGCGAAGAGCTTGCGCACCGTTCCCTCGGCGGCTTCCTTGGGGTCGGTTGCGCCCATGACTTCGCGGTATTTTGCGATCGCGTTTTCGCCTTCGAGAACCTGCAAAACGATCGGCCCGGAGGTCATAAAATCCACGAGTTCGCCGTAAAACGGACGCGCCTTATGTTCCTCGTAGAATTTCTCGGCCTGCGCCCGGGTCCAGCGGACGCGCTTCTGAGCGACGATGCGGAGGCCCGCGCCTTCGATCACGGCATTGATCTTGCCGGTCAGATTGCGGCGCGTTGCGTCCGGCTTAATAATTGAAAACGTACGTTCAACGGCCATAAGTCTGCCTCGCTTTGCGGTTTCCTGAGAGTTG